>Ga0111223_1075_pt1 | contig 12045 bp, 9 predicted proteins | sample DeeMarSWOR152_54_FD_80387 | JGI IMG/M metagenome (GOLD analysis project Ga0111223, IMG submission 80387) | candidate division KD3-62 bacterium DG_56
AGGTGCTCGATGGGCGCGAACAGCGCCGGCAGCGTCTGCGGATGGAAGATCTCCCCCCAGGGGCCGCCCGGTGGGCGGGCTATCACCTTGGCGTTGGCCCAGGCGCTGTCATCGGTGCCTGGGTCGGCCCAGCCCGGGGCCTCCCGGTGCTCGACCTTCCAGGTCTCATCGCTCAGAATCGGCGTGAACTCGGTTGGGCCGTAGGTGACGCTCCCCTCGACCAGCAGACCGGCGTGGCCCCCGTCGTTCGTCGCGCGGACGGCGATGACGTTGCGCCCGATTCGCAGATATTGCTCCACATTGTAGACCTCGATCGACTGCCAGCGGTCACTCTCGTCGACCAGCTTGCCGTTGAGATAGAATGCGTAACGATCATCCGCGGTCAGCGCAATTCGCGCCTCAGCGGGCGTCCGGCGAACGTCGAATGTCTTTCGGAACACCGCCGTCTTCACATCATCGCCCGGATGCCAGATCCACTGGCCCAGCCAGGGACTGGCGGCTTCGGTCGGACTTCCGGCGGCCAGAGCCATGACGAACCCCCCGATAATCAGCCAAGATCCACGCGGCAGCATATTCGCTCCATTCGACAGACTAAAGCGGCACGGCCGAGGCCAAGCCTACGGATGAATCGGGTTCGCTCTCGGGTGCTGCTTGTCCTAGTGCGACCGGCGTGCCGTCGCCGCTATCCGAAGACACCCGGAAACAGCGAATCGCCCGCGAGCAGCAGCGAAAGCGCGGCCATCACCACCACGATGGCACCGGCGATGACGTTGAATGTGCGCGAGTTCCGATACTCCCCCATCAGCGACTCCCGGTTGATCAGCACCAGCACGAACACCAGCACCACCGGGAGCAGAATGCCGTTGATAACCTGCGACCACTTCATGATCTGGATCAGCCATCCCGCCGGCACCGCCAATATCGACCCCGCGCCGACCAGGATCAGCCCCGTGTAGAGCCCGTAGAAATGCGGCGCCTGCCCAAACCGCCACGACACGCCCCGCTCCCAGCCCAGGCCCTCGCACACGGTGTACGCCGTCGCCAGCGGCAGGATGCTCGCCGCAAGCAGCGACGCATTGAGCAGCCCGAACGCGAACACCGTCGACGCGAACTGCCCGGCCACTGGCTGCAAGGCTGCCGCGGCATCGCCTGCGGTGGCGATCCGGACCCCGGCGATCATGGTTGCGCAGGTCACCACGATGAAGAAGGCGACCAACAGGGTCACGAACGAGCCGCCAATGACGTCGATGCGGGATAGCGAGTAGTTCTCGACCTTGATTCCCTTGTCCACGATTGTCGATTGCAGATAGAACTGCATCCAGGGCGAGACCGTAGTACCGACCAGCGCGATCACCATCGCCAATTCGTCGCCTCGTAAGCGAAGGCTGGGGGCCAATGCCCCGTGCAGCACCACGCTCCAATCGGGATCAGCCCGGATGCCGGAGATGATATACAACACGTAGATCAGGGAGGCGACCAGAAAGGCCCGCTCCACCGGCCGGTAGGCGTTCTTCACCACCAGCCACCACACGAACGCCGCCCCCAGCGGGACGGCGATATAACGCGTCAAGCCCAGGATCTCACACGCCGAGGCGATACCCGCGAACTCGGCCATGGTAGTGGCCAGGTTGGCGAAGATCAATCCGAACATCAGCCAGAAAGAGATCCGCAGCCCGAAGTTCTCACGGATCAGATCGCCCAGCCCTTTCCCGGTCACCACGCCCATGCGCGCGGCCATCTCCTGCACCACTATCAGCGCGATCAGGGCCGGGATCAGTGTCCAGAGGAGACGATAGCCAAATTCCGCGCCCGCGATCGAATAGACCGCGATCCCCGCCGCGTCGTTGTCCACGCTGGCGGAAATCAGCCCCGGGCCGAGGACCGCGAAGAACAACGCCAACGTTCGCCACCGCGCGCGCATCGCGCCCGTCCCCTCTCCCTGTCCGCACTGGCTGCGCCGCACCCAGCGCCACAAGCAATCGTTGGCTGCTCCTGTCGCCTGGGTCGCTTTCCACAAATCCCGCCGCCTGAGCGCGTTCGCGCACAGGCGGCCGCTCGGCATTCTAGACGCGGGCCAACGCGCTGTCAAATAGGACGCTCAATCGGAAACGGCGACCAGCGTGTTCGATCCACCCATCCCCTTGTATTATATCATGGCCTGTCAAGTAGCTGGGCGGCTCCGCGGTCCGGCCCGCACTCGCGGCTGCACCGATCGCGGTCTTGACACGCGTGGTATAATCGAGACGGGTGGGCCTGAATAATTACAGGCTTGTTCCGATCCCAGCAAACTGAAAATCGGCTGCGCACCGCTTTTCCGGCGTCGGTTTTCCGGCACGATGATGACAACGTGCACGACTTTCATGTGACGACATGAACAAGACATACCGAGAATGCTCGCCCAATCTGGTTCGCCCAGCCACATGACTTCTAGGAAATGCCCGAGAATCATGCTGTTACGCCGTTCAGCAGCACCCTGCGATCGACTCTCGCCGGTCGCCTGCGCGCCAGCAAAAAGCAAGCGGAAATGATCGATTTTCGGGGCGAAACGCAAGCGCTTTTGCGCGCAGCAGACCCCTTCGCGCCGCCGGTCATGCTATGATTCATCCCAGAGGGACGCAGCCATGAACGCAGATGCCATGCGGGCCGTGGTGATCGTGGTGCTGGCCGCCTGCCTGTTTCGGCGGGACTCAAGGGCTGCATCGTGGGGCCCGACGCCACCGGCGAGCGCAATCTGCTCTACTTCAGCTTCAATCAAGCTGGAGCGCCGCTGTTCCTGGTGGCGGTCGACCCCGACACGGGGGACGCGAAACAGTACGGCGCACCCGAGGGCCCGGGCGCCTGGGCCCTCATCCTCGGACCCGACGACAGGATCTACCTGGGCACCTGGGACGGCGGGCTGATCCTGCGCTTCGACCCCCGCCAACCCGAACGGGGCATCGAGCTGGTCGGGCGCCCCTCGCCCACGGAGAGCTACATCTGGCAGTTTGCGAACGGCCGCGACGGCAAGATCTACGGCTGCACCTATCCCCAGGCCAAGCTGGTGTCATACGACCCCGTGTCGGCCGAGATGCGCGACCTGGGGCGGATGGACGAGACCCAGATGTACGCGCGCTCGGTGGCGGCAGGGCCGAACGGCAAGATCTACGTTGGCATCGGCTATGAGCGCCCCAACATCGTCGTCTACGACCCCGCTACCGGCCAGCACCGGCCGCTTCTGCCTGACACCTATCGCGCCAAAGCCGGCGTCGGCATGGTCACGACCGGCCCCGACGGCAAGGTGTACGCCACCGCGGGCGGCCAGGATTTTCGGATCGATGACGAGACGCTGGTACCGATCGCCGCGGCCGACGTGCCGAGCACCCCGCCTCTTCGCCTGCGCGACGGACGCACGGTGGCCGCCATCGGGGATGGCACCTATTCGCTGCGCGACCCCGAGAGCGGCGAGACGGTTCGCCGCACATTCGAATACCAGGGCGCCGGCTCGTTCATCTTCGTCGTCGGCGTGGGCCCCGGCGGACGCATCTACGGCAGCACAGCACTGCCGCTGGAGATGTTCGTCTACGATCCCGCCGCCGGCGAAAGCCGCCACCTGGGCAATCCGACCTCCGTCGGCGGTGAGCTCTACTCGCTGGTCGATTGGCACGGGCTGCTCTACGTGTGCGCCTACCCGGGGTCGTGGCTGTCGGTCTACGATCCCGCCAAGCCGTGGAATTATGGCACCCAGCCCGATTCCAATCCTCGCGGGTTCGGCCGCCTGGGCGACGGCCACTTGCGCCCGCGCGCGATGATCGTTGGGCCCGGCGACCGACTCTATATCGGCAGCTTCCCGCCCTACGGCGAACTCGGCGGCGCCATGGCGGTGTTCGATCCGGTTGCCGGCAAGGTGGTTGAGAACTATCGCAACCTGATCCCCAACCAGAGCATCTCCGCACTGGCCTACGAGGAGCGAAGCGGACTCGTCATCGGAGGCAGTAGCATCATCGGCGGCGGAGGGAGCACACCTACCGAGAAGGAGGCCCACTTATTCACGTGGGACGCCGACCGCAAACAGACAGTCGCCAACATCATCCCGACTCCGGGCGACGCTGCGGTCGTCGCGCTGGCGGCTCTCGATGGCAAGGTGTTCGCGGCCACCGAGCCCTCCCATACGCTGCTCGTGTATGATGCGCTGCACCGCACCGTCGTTCAACGAACGACGGTGCCATTCGGCGCTGTCCATGAGATCTCGCTCGGCACCCACGATGGCCTGATCTGGGGGCTCGCCGGCAACGCCATCTTCAGCGTTGATCCGGCCACGCTCGAGTTGACGAAGGTGGCCGAGTACAAGGACGGCATCACCCGCGGGTTCGCGCTGACGGATACCGGCATCTACTTCGGATCCCGGGTGCATCTCGTCCGGTACCGCTGGTAGCCTTGGGCGATGAGCAGGACAGCCTTTGCCCTCGCGAAATTGACACCCCGGGTGGGTAGTGATATACAGTGACCCAGCGGCGTCCTAGGGAGCAGATGATCTGATGCCGATTTATGAATTTCGCTGCGCCGACTGCGACCAGCAGTTTGAGGCGCTCTGCAAAATGGGCAGCAACGGCCGCGGGCTGCGCTGCCCGCACTGCCGCGGCCGACATCTGGAGCGGCTGGTGTCGGGCTTCGTCTCGCGCGCGGGCGGGAAGTCGGAGGGAGCGGCAGCCTCGTCCTCATGCTCCACCTGTTCGTCGCGCAGTTGTTCAACCTGTAACTAGGGCCTGCTCGCGCTGCCCATAACGTATCCGTTTTCGGCAGAGCCTGTCACTGATCGCCGCATTGCGGCCGGAGAGGAGCGACCACCGTGATCCAACTCGTCGATTTTCAGAAGTGTGACCTCCGAGTGGCCGAAGTCATCGCTGCCGAGCCGGTTACCGGCGCCGATAAACTTCTTCAACTCACCGTCGACTTAGGCGACGAACAGCGCACCACCGTCGCAGGCATCGCGCTGTCCTATTCGCCAGAAGAACTCGTCGGCAAGCAGGTCGTCGTCCTCGCCAACCTGGAACCGGTCACTTTGCGCGGCGTGAGATCGGAGGGAATGGTGTTGGCTGCGGGCGATGAAAAGACGGTATCACTGCTCACGCCGGATAGGCCCGTTCCCAAGGGCGCCAAGATCCTCTGATCGCCGAACCGCAAGGACTACGACGATAAAAATTCTGGGCATCATGGGCAGCCCCCGACGCGGGGGCAACAACCATCGCTTGCTCGATCGTGCGTTGGAGGGGGCGCGAAGCGCCGGCGCCGAGACCGAAGAAATCGTCTTGATCGACCTCGATATTGCTCCCTGCCGTGGCTGCGGCGGCTGTGCTGACGGTGCACCCTGTGTCGTCAACGACGACACGGCTTCCTTGTTGTCACGCATCGAGTTAGCCGATGGCCTCATTGTTGCAGCACCGCTGTTCTTCTGCGGCGTCCCCGCGCACGCCAAGGCGATGATCGATCGCTGCCAGCCGATCTGGAGCCAGCAGCATCGCGCGCCACCTGATCGGCCCAGTGCCGATCGGCGTGCGGCATCCATTTGCACCGGCGGCGCTCACCGAGAGCCGAACTTCACGGGCGCTCAGTTGACACTCCGGGCGTTCTTCGCCACCCTGGGATTCGTGGTTGTGGAGGAGGTAACGGTCGGCGCCCTGGAGGCCCCAGATGACGTTCTAGGCCGCCCTCAGGCCCTGGAGAGGGCTTTCTGGGCCGGCCGGCGGGTGGGCTCCAGGCCCTGACCCGCAGGCCACTGCGGGCGATCCTTCGCGGGCCGAACCCCGCCCGCGACCACCGAGCCTCCAGCCCACGCCGTGGCCTCGCGGAAGAGTCCCTCTCTCATCGGGCTACCAAGTGCGGCGCTTTGCGGTCGTCTTCTTCTTGGCAGTCGTCTTCTTAGCTGCCGTCTTGCGCGCCGTCTTCTTCGCGGCCGGTTTCTTCGCCGCGGTCTTCTTGGTGGTCCGCCTCATTTTCCGAAGACCCCCTTTCGCAGGATCCGACAGAGTGGCATTACACCGTCGCGAATTGTAACGCGAAGTCAACGTCTTGTCAAGACCTTATCATCATTTCCATGTTTTTTTCTCATTCCATCATCACTCCGCAAACTTTCCACTCTCGACGCGAACTCCGTTGTCCAACCCGTCGCCCACACCATCACTTCTTTGCGTCGCGATCAATCGAGAAATCACATCCGCCGTCTTCGCGGTGACGATGTGTACTCGTGTCTCGCTCGATACGCAATGACTTGTGCGTCGCGAAGGTGACGCGGCGGATGCGATGATCTGACGGTCGTCGGGTGCCGGGCGGGAACAGCAGTACCGGGCACCGACGCCCGTTCTCCGGCCCTGCAGAGACTTGCGAAATGCCCGGCGCGTGATATAATCGGCGCGGTTTCAGGAGCAGCCAATTGGACGAATCACAACCTCGAATCGAGGCCATCGGGGATCAGTTCGCCGAGACATTCGGCCACCGTGAGTACCGGCTTTTCCGCGCCCCCGGGCGGGTGAATCTTATCGGCGAGCACACCGACTACAACGACGGCTTCGTGCTGCCCGTCGCCATCGATCACGACATTCTGGTCGCCGCCTCGCCCCGCAGCGACCGCACCATCTGCGCCTATTCAACGAACTTCGACTGCCACATCACCTTCAGCCTGGATCACATCGAATCCGACGCTGACCACCCCTGGAGCAACTACCTGCGCGGGGTGGCCTTCTTCCTGGAGGAGGCCGGGCTGAGGCCTGGGGGCTTCGACGCCGTCTACGAGGGCAATGTGCCGATCGGAGCCGGGCTTTCCTCATCGGCCGCGCTGGAGGTGGTGACCGCGTTCGCCCTTCAGGGCCTGTTTGGGTTCGAGATGGGGCCCGAGGAGATGGCCCTGCTCTGCCAGCGCGCGGAGAACGACTTCGTCGGCATGCACTGCGGGATCATGGACCAGTTCGTCTCCCGCCTCGGCCAAGCGGGTCATGCCCTGTTTCTCGATTGCCGGTCGCTGGCCCACAAGGCGGTGCCGCTCGCCGCCGGCGATCCCTGCATCGTCATTTGCGACACCGGAGTCAAGCGCGAGTTGGCCGGGTCCGAGTACAACGTTCGCCGCGAGCAGTGCGAGGCAGGGGTGGCCCTGCTGCAGGAACGACTGCCCGAAGTCCGCGCCCTTCGCGACGTCACGGTCGAGCAACTCCGCGCCCATGCCGACTCCCTCCCCTCGCCGATCCGCGAGCGGTGCGCACATGTGGTCGAGGAGAACGATCGGGTGATGCGAAGCCTCGCCTGCCTGCGGGCGGGTGACCTGTCCGGGTTCGGCCGACTGATGAATGACTCTCATGTCAGCCTGCGTGATCAGTATCAAGTGAGCAGCCCCGAACTCGACACATTGGTCGATACCGCGTTGGCGGTCCCTGGCACTTTGGGCTCGCGGATGACCGGCGCCGGCTTCGGCGGCTGCACCGTGAGCCTGGTCGTGGCGGATGCTCTCGACGAATTCAAGCAGCGCGTCGTCGCCGCCTACCGCGAGCGCTTCGGACGCGATCCGGACATCTATCTCACCTCAGCCGTCGACGGCGCCGGCGAGCTACTGGTGCCGGCTTCTGCATCATGAGCGCAGCCGCAGCTCGCATCGCCGGCATCGACATCGGGTCGAGCACCACCAAGCTGGTGCTCCTTACCGAGGCCGAGCCGACCCATGCCATCGCCGATTCCGGACCGGAGCCGCTTCGCACCGCGCAGGACATGGTCGCGCAGCACGCGCCCGACGTCGTTTGGGCAACCGGCTACGGTCGCCACCTCGCGCGGTCTTCGTTTGCCGACGGCGTCGTTACCGAGATCAAGGCGGCCGCCGTCGGCGCCCGCGCGCTCCACCCTGACTCTCAAACCATCATCGACATCGGCGGTCAGGACAGCAAGGTGATCGCCCTCGACGAGGGCGGGCGCGCCATCCATTTCGAGATGAATGACCGCTGCGCCGCTGGCACCGGCAAATTCCTGGAGGTCATGGCCGGACGCTTGGGCTTCGACCTCGAGACCTTCGGCCGACGCGCTAACGAGTCGACGCAGGCCGTCCCGGTCAACAGTACCTGCACCGTGTTCGCCGAATCCGAGGTGATTTCGCTGCTCGCGCGCGGTGAACCATCCGACCGCATCGCCCGCGGCCTGCACATCAGCATCGCCGAACGCATCGTCGCCATGGTGCTGCGCGCCGGCGGCCCCCGGGCGGAGGTCGTGTTCTGCGGCGGCGTCGCTCACAACCCATGCCTGCGCGCCCTGCTGGCCGAGCGCCTCGGCGTCGAGATCAGGGTGCCGCGCCACCCCCAGCTGGTGGTCGCTACGGGCGCCGCGCTGATTGCGCGAGAAGCCGTCGTCGCCGCGGCCAGCCCAGGATCGTAGAACGTGAGGAGTCGGGAGAGCCAACAGTGACCCGGACCGAGGAGATCGCCATCAAGGAGCAGCGTCTCCGCGACCTGCTCGCAGAGCGCGGCGTCGATGCCCTGCTGATCTCGCGGCAAGACAATTTCGCCTGGCTGACCGGCGGCGGCGACAATCACGTGGTGATCGCCGGTGACCTGGGGTCGGCGTCGATCCTGATCACGCGTGATGCCAAGTATCTCGTCTGCGACAACATCGAGGCCGGCCGCGTGATGGAAGAGGAACTGGCCGAACTCGGATACCAGGCGACCGTGTTCCCTTGGCACGACCGTCGCGTGGCCGAGGCCGTCAGGGACTTCGGACCGGGTGACCTGGCAGCCGACGCGCCGACCGCCGACGCCGAGACGACCCAGGTTGACCTGGCGTCGCTGCGCTACAGCCTGCTGCCGAGCGAGGTCGAACGTTACCGTTGGGTCGGCGAGCGCTGCGGCCGGGCCATGGCTGCGGCCGCGCAGGCGATCAAACCAGGAATGACCGAGCACCAGATCGCAGGCGCGCTGGCGGAGGAGTTGTTCGAGGTCGGCATCGTGCCCACCGTCCTGCTGGTCGCAGCCGATGAACGCGCCTTCAAGTACCGCCATCCGATCCCCACCGAGGCAAAACTCGATCGCCACGCGATGCTGGTCGCGTGCGGGCGACGGTGGGGGCTGATTGTGTCACTGACGCGGATGATTCACTTCGGCGATCCGCCGGCCGAACTCCGGCGCAAGCACGATGCGGTCGTGCAGGTCGATGCCACCTTCATCACCCACACGCGGCCGGGCGCGCGGGCCGGAGAAATCTTCCAGCGCGCGGTCGAGTGCTACCGCGAGACCGGCTTCGGCGACGAGTGGCACCACCACCACCAGGGAGGCGCAACCGGCTACGCGGGCCGCGACTACAAGGCCACCGCCGGCAGCGATCAGATCGTCCAGCCCGCCCAAGCCTTCGCCTGGAATCCCTCGATCACGGGCACCAAGAGCGAGGATACCATCATCGCACTCGAAGCCGGCACCGAGATTATCTCCGCCAGCCCCGGCTGGCCGATGGTCGATGTCGCCGTCGACGGCCGCACCTGGCCGCGGCCCGACATCCTGGTCCGCTGAGGCGAGCCCGTGTTTCTTCTCCCCCACGTCCTGGTCGGCCAGGCAATCGGCCAGCGCGTGAAGCGCGTCGGCCCCACGGCGCTGCTCGCCTGGGCAAGCCATTATCTGCTGGACCGAATCCCGCACGTGGACATCATGCCCCTGCTCGGACATCCTCTGGGCACGCCCGTGGACCGCACCGGGGTCCTGGTAGCGGCCCTCGACACCGCGGTGGCTACCACGATCGGGCTCACGCTGGCGCGCGACCGGGCCGAGCGCGGCGCCATGCTGACCGGCGGGCTGATGGCCGCACTTCCCGATGTCGTCGACAACGTGCCTCTGTGGGGTCCCAGGCTCAGGAAGCTCCGGCCATTCTTCGTCCAGGGATGCCTGCACCACCGGTCCAGCCGCCCTGTTGGGCCCTCCCGTCGCCTGCCAGGGCTCCTGCCGCAGGTTGCGGTCGCCCTGGGCGCGCTGGCACTCGTCTGGCTCGCCCGGCGCAGGTGACAACCTGGACCCTCCAGCGGCCGCAGCGTACTGGCGATAAGGTCTTGCGCGGCGGCGCGTCAGCGTGTAGAATGGGCGTGAGCGGGCCGTCACGCCTGCGGCCATTACTCGCCCAAGTTGCGCTCACGCCGGCGCTGGAGTAACGATCACAGCAGACATCACAGCAGACACCCCGGTCGGGGCGAGGAGGCAACCATGTGCGGCATTATCGGCTACCTCGGATCTCGCGACGCCGCTCCCATTCTGCTCGATGGCCTGAAGCGACTCGAATATCGCGGCTACGACAGCGCGGGCGTCGCACTGCTTGTCCACAACGGCGGCCTGAGGCTTTGCAAGCGCGCGGGCAAGCTCAGCGCACTCGAGGAGGCGCTGCGTCAGTCGCCGCCGGAGGGACGCATCGGCATCGGCCATACCCGCTGGGCCACTCATGGGCGGCCCACCGATTTCAATGCCCATCCTCACGCCGACTGCGCTGGCAACATCGCCGTCGTGCACAACGGCATCATCGAGAACTACGCGGAACTCAAGTCGGATCTGGTGGCCAAAGGCCACGTCTTCACCAGCGAGACCGACACCGAGGTCATCGCCCACCTGATCGAGGAATATCACGAGGGCGATCTGCTGGAAGCGGCGCGGCGCGCGGTCAACGAAATCCGGGGCTCATTCGCTTTCGTGGTGGTGTCCGCCGATCACCCCGACGAGCTGGTCGCCGCGCGCGAACACAGTCCCCTGATAATCGGCCTCGGCAAGGACGAGCACTTCGTCGCCTCCGACATCCCGGCCATCCTTCAGCACACCCGGAACGTGCATATCCTGAAGAACGGCGAGATCGCCAGGGTCAGACCCGATTCGGTCTCCGTGTTCACCTTCGCCGGCGAGCCGGTGACCAAGGAGGTCTTCGAGGTCGAGTGGGACGCGGTCATGGCCGAGAAGGCGGGCTATGATCACTACATGCTCAAGGAGATCGCCGAGCAGCCGCGGGCGATGCGCGAGAGCCTGCGGGGGCGCATTGCCGAGGATAGCAGCCGGGTGCTGCTGCCCGACCTCAACCTGACCGACGAAGACCTCCGCGCGTTTGACAAGGTCATGATCGTTGCCTGCGGCACCGCATACCACGCAGGATACGCTGGGAAGTACGCGATCGAGCGGCTCGCCCGGCTGCCGGTAGAGGTCGATGTCGCCTCCGAGCTGCGCTACCGCGACCCCGTCGTCAATGAGCGCACCCTGTCGCTGGTCATCAGCCAGTCGGGCGAGACCATCGATACCCTTGCCGGCCTCGACGCGCTTCGCTCCCACGGCGCGCACGTGACCGCGATCACCAATGTCGTCGGCTCCTCGGTCGCGCGCGAATCGCACGATGTCCTCTACACCTATGCCGGCCCAGAGATCGCTGTCGCCTCCACCAAAGCCTACACCACGCAGTTGATGGTCGTCTTTCTGTTGGCGATCAGGATGGCACAGGCGGGCGAGACGATCGCTCCCGAGCGAACACGCGAACTCATCGCTGCCCTTCAGCGCCTGCCCGATCAGGGGGACGAGATCCTGCGTGACACCACCTCCATCCAGCGGGTGGCGCAGCAGTATTACGGCTGCAACGATTTTCTCTACCTGGGCCGCGGCTCCAATCTGCCGTCAGCCCTGGAGGGTGCGCTCAAGCTGAAAGAGATCTCCTACATCCACGCCGAGGGCTACCCGGCGGGAGAGATGAAGCACGGCCCGATCGCCCTGGTCCAGCCCGGCGTGCCGACCGTGGCCATCGCGGTGCCGGGCGCATGCTACGAGAAGATGATCGGCAATGTCCAAGAGGTCAAGGCGCGGGACGGCGCCGTCATCGGCATCGTCTTCCAGGGCGACCATGAGGTGGCGGCGATAGCGGATCATGTGATCGAGATCCCGCCGACCGAAGAACTCTTTTCGCCGGCGCTGGTCGCCCTGCCGGTTCAGCTGCTGGCCTACTATTGCGCGGTCCACTGTGAGCGAGACATCGACCAGCCGCGTAACCTGGCTAAGAGCGTGACGGTCGAGTAGGCTGTAGGACGGGTTGCCAAGCCCA
>Ga0111223_1024_pt1 | contig 11899 bp, 10 predicted proteins | sample DeeMarSWOR152_54_FD_80387 | JGI IMG/M metagenome (GOLD analysis project Ga0111223, IMG submission 80387) | candidate division KD3-62 bacterium DG_56
AATCGAAGAAGTACCAGGCTCTCAATGACGACCCATCGTGTCGGGCGGTCGACGGTCTTCCCGGCACGCGCAAGCCGATAGAGGCGCTTGCCTCGGCGCCGCAAAGCGGAGTGCATGGGCGGCGTTTGCGCGACCCGGCCACGAAAACGTTCGAGCGCGGTGCAGACCCGATCGGCGGTTAGCGCCGCCGCCGATGCCCGGGCAGTGACTCGCCCTTGCGCATCCAAGGTGTCGGTCGCCACCCCGAAGGTTACCTCGGCCCGGTATGACTTCGCGGCAGCAGTGACATAGGAGGTGAGGCGCGTGGCCTGTTCGAGCGCGACCACCAAGACACCCGCGGCTGCCGGATCCAGAGCACCCGCGTGCCCGGCCTTGGTCGCGCCGGTTATGCGGCGGACACTAGCGACCGCGCCATGGGAGGTAACGCCGGGTGACTTGAGCAGGTTGACATATCCCGACGAGGTGCGTCGGCCTGGCAGGGTCATCGGGTTCGGCGCCGGCTATCAGAGCCGGCCTCGCGCAGTGCGTTGCGCACCCGCGGGATGATGCGGGACGGCCCGCGGGAGAGCGGACCCTCTAGGTTGCAGCCGGCAGCTCCCGGGTGTCCGCCGCCCTCAAAGGCGGCGGCAATCTCCGAGGTATCGATAGCCCCTTTGCTGCGCATGCTGACCCGGACCGAGCCATCGGAGGTCTCGGTGAACAGCACCGCGACCTCGGCGTCGCGGACGGCGCGCAGCTGGTTGATCATGTCCTCGGGGGCTTTTCCATTCGCCGTGGCGGCAGCCACCGTGGGCCAATCGATGCTGGTCCAGACGACCCGGCCGTCGGGGGTGGCGCGGATGGACGCCAGGGCGCAGCCGATGAGGCGCGTCTCCTCGAGGGTGCGGTTCTCGTAGATTTCGCGGCAGATGGCCGCTGGATCGGCTCCGGCGGCCGTCAAGTCTGCCGCGATGCGGTGCGTGGTGGAGGTGGTGTTGGCGAATGAGAATCGGCCGGTGTCGATAATGATGCCGGTGAGGAGGCATATCGCCATGTCGGCGTCGATCGGCTCGCCCATGCGGCGCACCAGGCGATAGACAATCTCCGCGGTCGCCGCGGCTTTGGGTTCGACGACGATCGCATTGCCGAAGGTGTTGCCGGTGGCGTGATGATCGAGATCGACGAGGTCGCTTACGGAGGCAATACGCCGCCACTCCGGCCCGGTGCGCTCGATTCCGTCACAGTCGACCACTATTGCCAGGGCCGGCAAGCGGGAGGGCAGGCGGGTGGTCACCCGGGAGGCGGTGGGCAGGAAGGCATATTGGCGCGGCACTCCGTCAGCGCTTAGGCGGATGGTGCGCTTGCCCCGTCGCTCGAGCGCCAGCGCGAGCGCGAGCATCGACCCTAAGGCGTCGCCGTCTGGGCTGATGTGGCAGGCGATGAGGCATCGACTGTGTCGCTCCAGCGTTTCGACGACACGGTCAAGCTTCCGAGTCATCGTCTGTTTCCTCTTGCTTGACATGCTGAAGCAGCTCCATCAGACGCGCACCGCGCTCAATGGACGGGTCCCAGCGGAACTCGATCTCCGGCAGACGCCGCAGCGTCCATCCATGTGCCAGCTGCGCGCGGACGAAATGGGCAGCGCCCTCGAGTGCCTCCAGAGAAGCGTTCTGTTCGTCCGGCGAACCAAGGACGCTCACGTAGACCCGGGCGTGCCGCAGGTCGGCGCTAACCTCGACGTCAGTGATGGTCACGAAGCCGACACGCGGATCAGACATCTCCTCGCGCAGGATCCTACTGATATCCTCACGCAACAGTTCTCCGACCTGACGCTGGCGCTGGGTAGCCATCGTGATGCGGCTCAGAGTATTTCGGTGCGAAAGTCCATGACCTGGACCCGGGGTTCCGAAGTCACCAGCGTGTTGGCGTACGCCAGAGTGCGGTGGACGACGGCATCTTTATTGGAGACAGTGACCACCGCGATGGTGGCGAACTGGCGCGAATTCAGGTCGTCGACCTCGGCCGCGGCTACACGCAGTTGATGACGCAGCCGGTCAAGCAGGCTACGCACGACCTGGCGTTTGTCCTTCAGGGTTACGCCGTCGGTGATTTCCAGTTCGAAGGTGGCAGCCCCGATTACCATGGCCTCAGGCGTCCTTTCGCCCGGCAGAGCGCGGGACTGACAGTGTCAAAGGGTCTCGCGCCGGACCTCCTGCTCCTGGAAGGCTTCGATAATGTCGCCCTCTTGCCACTCCTGGAAGCCGGCTACCCCGATCCCACATTCGGACCCCTGCGCGATCTGGTTGACGTCCTCCTTGAGATGGCGGAGAGAATCAACGCTTCCGGCGTGAACGACCTCGCCGTCGCGGAGCACACGGACCGAGGCGCCTCGCACAATTCTGCCCTCCGTGACCATGCAGCCCGCAACTATTCCGACACGTGAGATGCTGAAGGTGGCGCGCACCTCGGCGCGGCCCAGCACGACCTCCTCGTAGACCGGCTCCAGCATCCCCAACATGGCCGCCTTGACGTCGTTGATGACGTCGTAGATTACCTGGTATACGCGGATGTCGATGTGCTCGTCCTGGGCGGCATGACGCCCCTGCGGTTCGATTCGTACGTTGAAGCCGATGATGATGGCATTGGAGGCGGATGCAAGCATGACGTCGGACTGCGAGATGTCGCCAACGCCGGCATGGATGACGCGGACTTGGACTTCCTCGTGGTGGAGCTGCTCGAGCGACTTTTGCAGCGCCTCGATCGACCCCTGGACATCGCACTTCAGGACGATATTGAGATCCTTGGTCTCCCCCTCCTGCATCTTCTCGTAGAAATCCTGGAGCGTCACTCGTCCGGCGCTGGGCCGCAGCTCTCGTTGGCGCTGCTCGAGTTGCCGTTGTTCGGCGATCTGCTTGGCCGTCCGTTCGTTGGGGACGACCTCCAGAATATCGCCGGCGGCTGGCACCGAGGAAAGCCCCATGATCTGGACTGGGCTGGAGGGACCGGCGAAAGCAACACCCTCGCCGCGGTCGTCCGTCATGGCGCGTACTTTGCCACTCGTGACGCCCGCCACTGTGGCATCGCCGCGCCGCAAGGTGCCCTCCTGCACCAGCACGGTAGCGACCGGCCCACGCCGTTTGTCCAACTTCGCCTCGACGATCGCTCCCCGCGCAAGCTTGTCGCGCTCTGCGGTTAGCTCCTGCAGATCGGCCACCAGTAGGATCATCTCAATCAGGTTATCGATGCCCTCGCCGGTCTTGGCAGAGATGGGGACGCAGATGGTATCGCCGCCGAACTCTTCGGGCACAAGGTTCAGTTCGACAAGCTGGTGCTTCACGCGATCCTGGTCGGCGGTTGCCAGATCGATCTTGTTGATGGCAATGATGATGGGGACTTCCGCCGCACGAGCGTGGTCGATCGCCTCAATGGTCTGCGACATCACGCCGTCATCGGCGGCGACGACGATGACCGCCACATCGGTCACCTGTGCACCCCGCGCCCGCATGGCGGTGAACGCCTCGTGGCCGGGGGTATCGATGAATGTGATGCGCCGGCCGTTCCTCACCAGCTGGTAGGCGCCGATGTGCTGGGTGATACCACCGAGTTCTTGCTCAGTAACGTTGGTATGTCTGATGAAATCGAGAACGGTCGTCTTGCCGTGGTCCACATGACCCATGATAGTGACCACGGGCGGCCGCGGCGGCGCCAGCACCGCGGGCGCTACCTCTTCGGCGGCGGGCGCAGCCTCAGCCGCCACGGCTCCGGCCTCAGCGGCTGGGGGCGCGGCCGCAGTCTCTGTTGGCTCCTCTTCTTCCGGCACCACGACCACGTTGAATCGGTGAGCGATCTGTTCAGCGGCGCCGAAGTCAACCTCCTCATTGGCCGTTACCATGACGCCGAGTTGCACCAGCGCCTGAACCACCGAAGAGGCATCGGTGTGAAGACGGTCGGCAAGGTCACGCACACTGATGCGGGCCGGGACGGCGACCTTCTCGGCGGGGACCACCGCCTGTTTGGTGAACAATTCGCGGACAGTCTGGGCTGTCTCTTCGTCGAGCGAGCTGGAAGCGCTCTTGACCTCGATGCCGAGTTCGTTAAGCGTCTGGCGGAGGTCGCGCGCCGTCATCCCCAGGTTTCTGGCTAGCTCGTAAACTCGGATCTTGGCCACGCCGTCCTCCGCTCCTAAGGAGCCGAGCCATCCCCGGCGCGCGAGGATTGACAGGCCGCGAGCAAGGACTCGACCTCAGATACTGGGAGCCGGCCGCCGAGTACCCGCTCGAGTCGTTTCCCGGTCAGCGCGGCCCGCAGGCAAGGCTCAGCCCGGCAGATGTAGGCGCCCCGCCCGGCTGCCTTGCGGCTATTGTCGAGCGCGACTCCGCTTGCGGTGCGAACCCAGCGGATGAGCATCGGCTTGGGTCGCGAAGCCCGGCAAACGATACACCGGCGCATCGGGAGATGTTCCGTCCTCGCCCTCATCAAGGCTGTTCCTCGCCGGTGGGTTCGCTCTCCGGCGTCTCGTCAGGCTTGGTGGCAGACGCCGCCTGCGCGGATTCGCCGGGTTCCGGCGCGGCCGACGGCTCGGGTGCGGAAGGCACCGCGGACTCCGCGGCCGGCGCCAAAGGCATCTCCTCCGCCTCGGTGTGATGCTCGGTATCGGGCTGGCCGGGCTCGGACTCCGTGGCGCTCTGCAGCGCCCCCTCCGGATGAGCCACTGCCGGCTCGCCCTCCCCTGCCGTCACTTCCTGCTCAGTCGCCTCCAACTCCCCTTGCGCGGTGGTCGGTGCCGCCGCCAGCTTGGCAGCCATTTCCTCTGCGCGTGCGGCATGGACTTGAGCACGAAGCTGTTCCTCACTGCAGATGTCGATCCGCCAGCCGGTTAGCCGAGCGGCCAGTCGCACGTTCTGGCCTTCCTTGCCGATGGCCAGGGAGAGCTGGCTCTCCGGCACGATCACGGTGGCACGACGCTCCTCCTCGTTCAAGTGCACCTCGGACACCTTGGCGGGGCTGAGCGCGCTGGCGAGGTAGCGCTGCATGTCCTCGCTCCAGCGGACGATATCGATCTTCTCGTTGCGCAGTTCATCCACCACAGCCTGAACTCGGCTGCCGCGATGGCCGACACAGGCGCCGACGGGATCGACGTTGTCCTGCCGCGAAGCGACCGCCACTTTCGAGCGCAAACCCGCCTCACGAGCGACCGATTTGATCTCGACTACTCCGTCGTGTACCTCGGGCACCTCCAGCTCGAACAGTCGCCGCAGCAAGCCGGGATGGCTTCGCGAGGCCAGCACGTGGGGAGTCTTAGTGGTCTTCTTGACCTCCACCACGTACAGCTTGAGGCGCTCACCAAACCGATAGGTATCGCTGGGCATCTGCTCAGAGGCTGGTAGAATGGCCTCGATCTTCCCTAGGTTGATGAACACCGTCCGCCCCTCGCGCCGCTGGACGATCCCAGTGACGACCTCGCCTTCGCGCTCGCTGAACTCGGAGTAGATGATCTCGCGCTCAGCCTCTCGGATGCGCTGGACCATGACCTGCTTGGCGGTTTGGGCTGCGATCCGCCCGAATTCCTCGGGCGGGACCAGGAACTCGAGATAGTCGCCCAGTTCGAGCTTAGGCATGTCCTCGCCCGGCTCACCTCTAAGCGACTCCCTCGCGTCGGCGAGTGTGACTTGCGTTTGTGGGTCCTCCACGCTCTCACAGACCTGCTTGCGCGTGTAGATCTCGATTCTGGACTCGTCCCAGTCGATCTCCACCCGCAAGTCGGCATCGCCGCGGTGTTTCCGGTAGGCTGAAATCATCGCCGCTTTAACGATCTCGCTGAGCACGTCGAGCGGGATGTCCTTCTCTCGTTGTATATCCCTAAGCGCCTGGACAAAGTCGATGTGCATGGCGCCGCCTGCTCCCTAACACCAAAGAGTGGGATTATCCCACTCTTTGGATGAGACAACCCAACCTCAATAACGCCAGTATAGCACACGCCAGATGGCTTGGCAAGGGCGTCACACGGTGGCTGCCGGCGGCCTGCGAGGAGCCGCTGGGTGCGGGGAGAGCGGCGGCCTGGAACCACGCTCGTTACTCGGCGTCTACGGCCTCGACACCGTCCAAGAGAAGCAGTTCGCGGGCGATATCGCTGGGGTCGAGGGCTGTCGGCGCGCGCACCACCAGTTCCATGGTTTGATGGCCCGTTTCCGTCTCTTCACCATGACGTACCCTGACCAGACGTATCCTCATGCCGCTCAGCCTTGGCTGCAGTAAGCTAAGCGCTTGCTGAGGGTCGCGTACGGTCACGGTGAACGTCAGCCGGTTGGTGCCGGGCAGCGAGCGCTCGACCCTGCTCAGTAGCGAGAGCGTTGCCAAGACCACGATGGTTGCCAGCACGCCCACGACCAATGTCGTTTCGCGCCCCAGTCCCACGCAAAGCCCGATCGCCGCGACCGTCCACAGGCTGGCGGCCGTGGTCAGTCCCCGGACGACATTTCCATGGCGCAAGATGGTTCCCGCACCTAGGAAGCCCATGCCGCTGGCGACCTGGGCCGCGATGCGCGCGGGATCGGCACCCTCACGTCGCATGATAGTTGAGACCATCATGTAAGTTGCTGATCCAACACATACCAGGACATGCGTGCGGAAGCCGGCCGGCCGATCGACGGTTTCCCGCTGCCAGCCGACTAGCCCGCCCAGCACCACCGCGAGGAGCAGGCGCCCCAGTATCTGCAGGATATCGAGCAGTCCCATCTCCATCATTGGACGACTCCCGCATTCACCCACGCGGCTCAAGTGGGAGGTCGGGCTCTTCGCCGACCCTCCAGGCATCCAGGCAGGCAACCGCCCAATCGACCGCCTGCTGGTGATCGACGACGGCGGTGGCTCGCGACTTCCGCAGCCGGAACTCGACCTTGCCTTCAGCTGCCGTCTTGCCGGCGATGATCTGCACCGGAATGCCGATCAAATCCATATCCTTGAACTTCACGCCCGCCGGCAGGTTGCGATCGTCCAGCAGGACCTGTGCCCCGCGTTCCACCAGGGCGTCGTAGGCCTGCTCGGCGAGTCCGCGCTGCGTCGCGTCGGCGCTATTCACGATCATGACATGCACGTCGAACGGCGCGATCGCCGGCGGCCAGACTATGCCGTCGCGGTCATGACTGTACTCGATCGCTGCGGCCATCACACGCGTCACACCGATGCCGTAGGACCCCATCCAGATCGCTCGCTCGTGGCCCTCCTCGTCGACGAAACGAGCGCCGAGCGCGTCGCTGTAATAGGTGCCCAGCTTGAAGATGCCCGCCAGCTCGATCCCGCGGGTTGCCTCCATCACCCCACCGCAGTGCGAGCACCGGTCGCCAGCGACCACGAAACGAAGGTTGCCCCACTGGCCGACCCCGAAATCGCGGCCTATATTGACGTTCCGCAGATGGGCATCGTTCTCGTTGGCACCCGTCACATAGTTCGCTCCGCCGCGCAGCTCATTGTCGGCGATCACAGGGATGTCAGCTATGCCAACGGGTCCGGCGAAGCCAACCGGCGCGCCGGTGACCTTCTCGATAGTATCTGGTCCCGCCATCTCGAGAGATCTGGCGCCAAGTGTCTTCCTGAGAGCTGTTTCGTTGAGGTCGCGATCGCCCCGCACCAGCGCTGCCACCGGCCGCTCATCGGCGACGTAGATAAGTGTCTTGATCAGACGCTCGGCGCCCACGCCGAGGAAACTCGTGACCTGTTCCACGGTCTTGCGGCCCGGAGTCGCCACGTTCTCGATCGGCAGTAGCGCCTCGCCGGCGTCGGCCGAGTCTAGGGGCGCAAATGTCGCCGTTTCCTGCTCGGCAGAATAATCGCATCCCGAGCAAGCGAAGAAAACGCCCTCGCCCGACTCGGTGGGCAGCATGAAATCCTCGGCCCCGCTGCCGCCCATGGCGGCAGCCTCCGCCTGGGCGACGACATACGGGAGCCCGAAACGGTCGAAGATGCGGCAATAGGCCTGGCGCATGGTCTCGTAGGAGCGCTCCAGGCCGGCCTCATCGACATCGAAACTATAGGCGTCCTTCATCACGAACTCGCGGGCGCGGATTACGCCCCCGCGCGGCCGTGGCTCGTCGCGGGACTTGGTGGCGATCTGATAGAGGTTGATCGGCAGTTCGCGGTACGATTTGACCTCGCCCGCCACCAGATCGGTGATGACCTCCTCGTGGGTGGCTCCCAGGCAGAACGTGCGATCTGTGCGATCTTTGAGCCGGATGAGCTCGGGCCCCCAGGTCTCGGTGCGCATGGTGCGCATCCACAGTTCCTCGGGCTGGAGCGTGGGCAGTGTCAATTCCTGCGCCCCCGAACGGTTCATCTCCTCACGGACAACATCCTCAATCCGGTGCAGGACACGCCTCGCCAGAGGTAGATAGGAGTAGACCCCTGCGGCCAGGCGTCGGATGAAGCCAGCACGTAACAGCAACTGATGACTGATCAGCTCGGCTTCGCCCGGGACCTCGCGCAGTGTTGGAAAGAACAACTGAGATGCTCGCACACTCGTCTCCGGACTCGTCGTCAGATCGCGCGCCATTCTAGCACAAAGGGTGGGCCGGGGCAACGCGGGCAAGACTTGGCGGCGCAACGCTCAGTCCACCGACCTCCGCCCGGCGGGCTCCCGTTTCCCAGGTCCATGGATTCTGCTATAATGCCGGGCGGCAGGCGAGGCAATTGAGGACGCGCTAGTGATGATGACCGGCGACCAGCTGCGACAGACGTTTCTGGACTTCTTTCAGGCGCGTGGGCACAAGGTGATGCCCTCGTCGTCGCTGATCCCGAGCGATACCAGTACCCTGTTCACCATCGCGGGTATGCAGCAGTTTGTGCCCTATTGGAGGGGCGAGGGCACGCCTCCTTCGCGGCGCATCACCACCGGCCAGAAATGCGCGCGAGCCGACGACATCGATCGCATTGGCGTCTCGCCGGTGCATCATTCGTTCTACGAAATGCTCGGCAACTTCTCGATCGGCGACTACTTCAAGCGCGAGGCCATCCACTGGGCCTGGGAGTTGTTCACCGAGACGCTGGGCATGGACCGGGATCGCCTGTGGGTAAGCGTCCATCCCGAGGACGATGAAGCGTCCGAAATCTGGCGCAAGGAGGTCGGAGTCCCCGCCGAGCGGATCGTTCGGCTCGATGACAACTGGTGGGGACCGGTGGGAGAGACGGGACCGAATGGTCCCGACTCGGAGATCCACTACGAGGTACATCCCGATCGGCCCTGTGGCCCGAACTGCAAGCCGGGCGATGAGTCAGAGGTCTGCTCGCGCTTCATCGAGTTGTGGAATCTGGTCTTCCCCCAATTCGACAAGCAGCCCGACGGCTCGCAGGCCCCACTAGCCAACCGCGGCATCGACACCGGCGCCGGCTTCGAGCGCGTCTTGATGGTGGTGCAAGGCACCCCTAGCGACTTCGAGACCGATGTCTTCCGGCCCAGCGTCGATTACCTCACCCAGATCGTTCAGGAAGTACGGCCGACCTACCGATACCCCGGCACCGATGACGAGCGCCGCGCCGTGCAGGTGATGGCCGACCACGTGCGCGCGGTGACTTTCCTGATCGCCGACGGCGTGATGCCCAGCAACGACGGCCGCGGCTATACTCTGCGTCGGTTCCTGCGGCGAGCGGTCATGTTTGGCTCGATCGCCAGGAGTTTGTGACCAATGTCGTGCGGGCCGAGGAAGACCGCTTCCTGGCTACACTCGAGCAAGGGAGCGCGCTCCTGGCGCAGACGCTGGAGGAACTGAAAGCAACCGGAGCGTCCGCCGTCCCCGGCGAGCGCGTCTTCGAGTTGCACGACACCTATGGCTTCCCCAAGGAGTTGACGGCCGAGGTCGCCCGCGACCAGGGATTCACCATCGACGAACCTGGCTTCGCGGCCGCCATGGCGCAGCAGCGCGAGCGCTCGCGCGCGTCGTGGGTGGGGGTGGAGCAGAGCGCCCGCGGCGCCTATGCCGACGTTGCGGGCAGGACGGAATTCGTCGGCTATGATACGCTGCAATCGTCGGCGACGGTGATCGGCATCCTAAGCGGCGGCGAGGCAGTCGGGCAAGCGGCTGTGGGTGACGAGGTCGAGATGTTCCTCGATCACAGCCCGTTCTACGCCGAGGCCGGCGGGCAGGTGGGTGATCGCGGCGTCATCGAAGCCGCCGAGGGCCAAGCGTCCGTGGTCGACACCTTGTACGTCGCCGAGGATGTTCACGCCCACCGCTGCCGGATCGAGTCGGGCAAGATCGCCGTCGGCGAGGAGGTGGTTGCCAGCGTCCACGCCGACCGGCGACATGCCGTCATGCGGTCGCACACCGCCACCCATCTGCTGCATCACGCACTCAGGCGGGTGCTGGGAGACCACGCTGTTCAGTCGGGGTCGGTAGTCGAGCCGGACCGACTGCGGTTCGATTTCTCCCACTACACGGCGATGACCGAAGAGCAGATGCGGGAAGTCGAGGAGATCGTCAATCGCCACATTCTGGCGGCGGCTCCGGTGGCGGCCCACATCACTGCGCTCGACCAAGCGAAGGCCGCGGGCGCCATGGCGCTGTTCGGCGAGAAGTATGGAGAACAGGTGCGAATGGTCGAGGTCGGCGACTTCAGCCGCGAGCTATGCGGCGGGACCCACGCACATCGCACCAGTGACATCGGCGTCTGCATACTCTTGAGCGAGGGCAGCATTGGTGCCGGCCTCCGCCGCATCGAGGGGATCACCGGCTTGGGAGCGCTGAGCTGGATACGTGAGCGCGAGAGGGCGTTGACTTCGGCCGCGGAGGTGCTGCGCGCGCGGCCTGAGGAGCTCGCGGATCGGGTAAGCCAGTTGCTGCGTGATCTGCGCGAGACACAGAAGCGAGCGACGCAGATGCGTGCGAGAAGCGCGACCGCGATGGTCGAGGAGTTGGTGACCTGTGCGCGGCAACTCGACGATATCCAGGTGATTGCTGAATGCGTCGTAGATCTCCCGACGGAGGCGCTGCGCGAGCTGGCCGACGCCGCCATCGCCAAACTCGGCAGCGGAGTGGTCGTGCTGGCGACCAGTGATGGAGAGAAGGTCCCGATCGTCGCCAAGGTCAGCAAGGATCTGGTCGAGCGCGGCATACACGCTGGGCACCTCCTGCGCGAGGTGGCCAAGGCCGCCGGCGGCAGCGGCGGCGGTCGCCCCGACTTTGCCCAGGGGGGCGGGCGGGATGAGAGCAAGATCGACGAAGCGCTGGCGCTGGTGGAGGGGCTGGTGAGTGAGCAGAGCCGCCGTAACGCCTGATGGCAGACTGATCTCAAGCTCCGCACAGCAGCGGCCCGCGAAACAGGCCGTCGCGCCCACTAACGACCGGCCAGCGCATTACACTGACTATGGTGTGCCGTCGCCGCTTCAGTGCCGCCGAGGCTGGCCGTCCGTCACCGGCCGCCGTAGCCGGGTTCTGCTAGCCGTGCTTGCTCTGGTCTTGGGTCTGGTCGCCGGCTGTGCCCGGCGGCCTGACCTAACTGCACGTCCGGCTTTGTCTCGGGTGCGCGCTCCAGATCCCGAACGCCGCGTTATCATCCTGGCTCTCGACCGAGTGAGTCTCTCCATGCTGCGGGAGGCGGAGACGCTCGCGCTTGATCGGCTCATGCGAGACGGCCCGCTGGCATTCGGGCTGATGAGCACCCGCTCGGCCGGCGATCTGAGCCGCCCATATCTCTCGATGTGGGCGACGATGGGCGCTGGCTGCCCGGCCGTGCTGGGTGATCGCAAGCCATCTGTCGAGCGCACGAATGGCGGGCTCCAACTCGCCGGCGTGTCATTCGTGCAGGCGGCCAACCGCCGTCACCACACGCTGGCGAAGCCGGGCGCCCTGGGGGAGGCGCTTCACACAGCCGGCCTGACGACGGCTGCGATATGCGTTGGCTCGGATGATTCGCCGTGGTTGGCGCCGCTGGT
>Ga0111223_1013_pt1 | contig 11864 bp, 12 predicted proteins | sample DeeMarSWOR152_54_FD_80387 | JGI IMG/M metagenome (GOLD analysis project Ga0111223, IMG submission 80387) | candidate division KD3-62 bacterium DG_56
AGCAGCACGTTGCTCAGAATGGGCAGCGTAGTCCTGCCTGCTACCGCCCGACACACGCTTTGCAGTCCTTCGTAGAGGACGCGTTTGTTCGAACTGAAAGTCATGGCCGACCACCTTCCCTATTGTCGTCGAGACCAGGTACGGCGTTCGAGCTGTTGAGAATAGTGAAGCATGCATTCTGTTCTATATCTATAATTCCTCCACTAACAGTAATAAGGCGTGTGAGGTCTGGGGACAACTGGTTAGGGCGGCAAAGGGGCCCTGCTGTACGGATGCGACGACCCTGCCAGACTGTGTGCAACCATGGCCGGCTATCCACCGTCGCCCCATGTTGCCAGTGGGCTGGGCCTAGGCGGCGGTTATGCACCGACGAGCCACACCGACGCCCACAGGTTGTCAACCATTATGAACCGGACTGAAGGTTGGCGCTGAGTTCGTTGACGACGGCTTGCAGGTGAGAGTCGGAGGCGAGTTTCTCCTTGATCTTAGTGCAAGCGTGCATAACCGTGGTGTGGTCCTTGCCGCCGAACTGACGCGCGATCTCGGGGTAAGAACTGCTCAGCAATTCGCGCGCGAGGTACATTGCCAGCTGGCGAGGCAGGACAATGTTGTGAGCGCGTGTCCGCGCAGTGAGTTGCTCGACCTCCAGATGAAAATGATCGGCCACGGCCTTCTTGACCGCTGCAATGCTGGGCGGGTGATCGCCGGGGTCGACCGCGTGATCCCTGAGATGCTCGATGGCAAGGGCGAGGGAGATCTCCCGGCCCAGCAACGAAGCCGCAGCGGTCACCTTGATCAGTGCACCCTCGAGGACACGAATGTTGGAGGGAGCGATGGTCGCGATGTAATGAATGACCTCCTTAGGAACAGTCATGCCCTCTTGGAGGGCCTTTCGCTCCAGGATCGCCATACGGGTCTCGATATCGGGAGGGCGAATGTCGGCGATCAACCCCCATTCGAAGCGGGAGCAAAGGCGGGGATCCATGACCTGCAATTCCTTGGGCGGCCGGTCGCTGGTGATGACGATCTGGCGTCCGGTCTCATACAGCGCGTTGAACGCCTGGAAGAACTCGCTCTCGGTTCGTTCGCGGGAGGCAATGAACTGGATGTCGTCGACCAGCCAGACGTCGATGCTGTGATAGCGACGTCGGAAAGTGCTGAAGCGATCGTCACGGATAGAGGTAACCACGTGATAGGTGAAGGTATCGCCGGAAACGTATGCCACTCGCTGCTGCGGAGAATGCTCTCGGACCTGATGGCCTATAGCCTGCATCAGGTGCGTCTTGCCTAAGCCAACGCCGCCGTACAGGAACAAGGGATTGTAAGACCGGCCGGGAGATTTTGCCACTGCCTGCGCCGCGGCGTGGGCGAGCCGATTGCTGTTGCCGACTACGAAGTTCTCGAACGTGTAGCGCGGGTGGAGCGGAGTGGAGCCAAAGTCGTCGCTGGCGCCACGCGGGCGTTGCGAGGGCTGTGATTTCGCCGAAGTGTCTACACCGAGATCCAATTGCATTTGGGTGCAGACGAATTCCACCTTCAGGGGTCGGCCTGCGGCATCCTGTAACGCCCGTACCAGGGGCCGTCGAGCTCGCCTCTCCAGCCAGTCGCGCGCAAACTCGCTGGGAACGGCGACAGTGAGTAAGTTGTCCACCAGGGAAACGGGTTTGATGTGTTTGAGCCAGCCTTCGAAAGCTGCGCGGCTCACCTTCGACTGCACTTCGCCGAGCGCACGCTGCCAACCCTCACCCAAGATGTCGATGGACTGCTCCACCGCGCGACCCCCTTCTGCTCCACGCTTCGCTCCCTGCCGGCGCCCGGGAGCTACCGCACCTTACCAGCCGGACTTCAGTCGACAACGAGCTGTCCGTTAGCTCGCTGTTGATTCGGGCGAGCCGACCAGCGCGCGTCGGTGTCAACGTTGCTACGGCGAGGCTGCGATGGCGAGTGCGACTGTAGTGTTCTATGGTTCGGGCTCAGGGCTGCTTAGGCCGGCCGCGCCGGATGGCGTGGCCATGTAGGAGGCGCGCCAACGCGTGCGACGGCCGATGTACCCCGCCAGAAAAGCCGACCGGGCGCATCTGGCCGGCCCGCCCAACTCAGGGACCGATTGTGACAAGCCCACGGCATCGACATTGGGCCTGCCACCAAAGCGGGACTTGCCTGTTACCCCGCGACTCCTGTCCTTGCCCACCACGATTAAGTAAGCACCCCCCGCAGGCCGGGACGATACCCACACACGGAAGCCCCGGTCTTCGGCGACAGGAAGCCTACCCTAGCAACGACGGAGAAGCGGGCCTACGGGTTGGACGTATTACCGTCCGCCGCCAACTCCACTCCGAGGACAGTTACTACACGCCTCGACGGACTCCCGGAGCGCAGGTGCGGCATATAATTGCATTACCGAAATTGTCCACAGCACTATCCACAGATGTGGACAACCACAACTCGAGATCTGTAGACCCCCGTCGCCCTTCGCTTCCAGTCAGCGCGGACAGTATAACACGACACAGTGATCATGGCAAGAAGTTTTTTGCTGAGGGAGCTAACGCGCGTCGATCACTCGACTGACCGCTGCGACGATATCGAAAAGCACCACTTGTCGCCCCAGATATTGCCCAATTGCCGCACCATCTTGGCGTGTGCTATAATAGCCCTCGTCGACAGGAGAGCACGGTGAAAAGAACGTATCAGCCCAAACGGCGCCGCCGAAAACGTGTCCATGGATTTCTCGCGCGAGCACGAAGGCCCGAAGGTCGGAATATACTCCGACGTCGGCGAGCGAAGAAGCGCACTCGCCTGGCGGTGTGATATGACCGGGCGAGCGACCGGCGTGGCGCGGCTACGGGGTGACCGCGACGTCCGGCGGGTGTTGACCGAAGGCGGGCACTGGCAAGATGAGGTGCTGATCCTCCGCGCGCTCCCGGGCGCCGAGGGCGCGGGGCATGGGCTCGCGGTTGTCGTTGGCGGTAAGTTCGGGCGGGCCGCGGCGAGAAATCGTGTCAAGCGATGGGTTAGAGAGAGCACGCGGCACATACTCGATGGACAGGAGACGCCGAATCCGTGGTGGCTCGCAATCATCGCGCGCCCGGCCGCCGTCGGTTGCGATCACCGCCACCTCCATGCCAGTTTGGAGCGGCTACTCCGCGAAGCGGGGATCGTGAGGGGAGAATGCGACGGCGCAACCGCGTAGCGGCGACAGTATTGGTGGCTTGCGCGCGCTTTTACCAGCGGCATGTCTCCATTCTGTTGCCAGATGTCTGCAGATTTCGACCGTCATGCTCGCAATACGCGATCGACGCGGTCAGCCGGCACGGTGCGCTGCGGGGGGTGGCATTGGCCGCCTGGCGACTACTGCGGTGCCAGCCATTCTGCCGGGGCGGTGAGGACCCGGTGCCATGACCATGGGGCCTGCGGCGTGATCATGCGGTTTGTCCGCCTGCTGGGAGTGATCGCTGCGCTGGGGGCGGTGGGGGGATGCATGTCTCAGCCGCCGCCCAGCAACTCTGGCATCGAGGACATCCACGACGACATCGAAGAAATGGCAGCGGTGCCGCTGAAGGACACGCTCGGGCGCGCGCGGGCTCTGGCCAAGGAGGCGCGCGAGGCGGAGAAGGAAAAGGGCGATCGAGCGGAGGCGGCGCGACAGCACCTGCAGGCGGGGTACTTGTACGAGCGACTTCGGAAACCGCGCGCGGCCGCGGACGAGTACAAGGCGGCTGCCAAGGCGGGGGGCGGCACAGCCTATCAGACCAACGGCGAGTTCCGCGCGGCCGAGGCAACCTGGCTTGGTCGCGATGATTACGGTGCCGACGCTCGCAAACATGCAATAGGAGGATACAACGCAGGGAGCCGATATGCGCCGACCCGCTTGTTTGGAGAGGAGCAGAACCCGCCAAAGGTGTGGGTGTTTGAGCCTCCTCCAGAGGCAGAAACCGGTTGGCCCTCGGTCCCGGCGCCTGAGCAAGGAGAACCGGATCTGCGTCTGATGCCTGTCCGGCGCGCCTCGTTCGAGAGGCTTGATATGCTCTATGGGGGCGAGGTGTACTATCGCTTCATGGACTGGGCGGTGCGGATTGCGGGGCGGATCTGGAGTTCCCAGCAGTGGTGGCTGGCGATCGTTCTGATCGCCTTAGCGGCGAAGCTGGCGCTGACGCCGCTTACCAACGCGCAGTTCCGCTCGATGAAGGCCATGCAGCGCATTCAGCCGCTTATCAAGGACCTGCAGGAGAAGTACAAGAACGACCGACAGGGGCTCGCGCAGGCGCAAATGCGGCTGTTCAAAGAGAATCGAGTGAACCCGCTCGGCGGGTGCCTGCCGCTGCTGATTCAGTTTCCGGTTCTGATTTTCATCTATCGCGCGGTGGACATGTACAAGTACCAATTCTGGGGCCGCGGCTTCCTCTGGGTGAAGAACCTGGCCGAGCCAGACATGATCCTGCTGCTCCTCTATGCCGTCAGCATGTATCTCTCCATGCGCTTGACGAGCACACCGAGCGCGGATCCTCAGCAGCAGCAAATGCAGAAGATGATGGCCATCATGATGCCATTCATGTTCCTGCTGATACTGAGGGGATTGCCGTCTGCATTCATTCTTTATTGGTTCGTTCTGAACATGATCAGTACCGCGCATCAGGCATACATCTTGAGACAGCCGGTCGCGGCCGCGGCGCCACCGGAGCCAGCAGCGCGACCGAAGGCGAAGGCCAAGGCGGCCAAGCGCGGCCGCCGGCGTCGAAAGCGGTGAGGCTGGGGGAACACGAATGGCAGATGAGTCGAAGCGATCAATCGAAAAGACCGGCCGCACGGTTGAGGAAGCGGTGGCCGCGGCCTTGGCGGAGCTGGGCGTTGGCCGTGAGCAGGTGGAGGTGGAGGTCCTGGGCCCGGAGGCGCGCCCCTTCCTGGGCATCTTCGGCGCGCAACAGACGCGTGTCCGTGTCACGCTGACGGAAACCATAGCCGCGCGGGCCCGGAGCCTCATCGAGCGTATCCTCGCGGCGATGGGCATTTCTGCAGCGGTCGCAGTGACCAGCGAGGACGAGGAGACGGTCTGCCTGGAGGTCAGTGGGGCCGAGGACTTGGGTGTCATCATCGGCAAGCACGGGCAGGTGTTGGCGGCACTGCAGCATCTCGTGGGGCTGATTGCCAACAGACACCAGGCGGAACGAAGGCGAGTGCTGATAGATGTCGAGGGTTATCGCGGCCGCCGTGAAAAGGCGCTCAAGAACCTGGCTCTTGGCACCGCGCGAAAGGCCAAACAGAGCGGCAAGGAGGCCACCATCGCGGCCCTGCCGGCGCACGAGCGGCGGATCGTCCACATCACCCTGCGCGACGATCCAGAGGTGTCCACCAGAAGTGTGGGCGAGGAGCCTCATCGCGAAGTCATCGTCTCGCCCACTCGGCGCGGAGGCGGTCAGTCCCGACAAGACCGATCCCAGTGAACGACCCGCAAGTGGCTTCTCCTGGCCCGACCGATTTCACGGCCTGGGCGGATCTGCTGACTCGAGGCGCCACGGAACTGGGCGTAACCGTCGGCCATGACGCCCTGCGACGGCTCTGGGAGTACGCGGGGGTGTTGCAGGAGTGGTCGCGGCGGATGAACCTGGTCGGCTCGAGTGCCCCAGGGCTGACGGCACGGGTGCACATCCTCGACAGCATGGCAGTGCTGAGATTCCTCCCGGCCAGCACCCGGCTTTGCGCCGATGTCGGCACCGGGGCTGGGCTACCGGGGATGGTAGCGGCACTGGTGGCTCCTGGCACACACTGGGCGCTGATCGATGCCTCACATAAGCGATGCAGTTTCTTGAGTCATGTCCAATCGGCTCTCCAGGTGGCGAACGTGACTGTACACTGTGCCCGGGCCGAGGAGATTGGTCGGGATCCGGCCATGAGAGAGGCACATGACGTGGCTGTCTCTCGCGCAGTGGGCCCACTTGAGGTAGTCGCAGAGTACTGCCTCCCGTTGGTGCGTGTCGGGGGTCAGTGCTTGGCCCTGAAGGGGCCGGCGGTGGAAAAAGAAGTGGGAGCGGCGTCGGCCGCCATTCAACGCCTCGGCGGCCGGATGCGTGAAGTGGTCCAATATCGCCTGCCCTTGGGCGATGAGGAGCGCCGGGCGGTGGTCATCGACAAGATCGGGCGCACTCCGGATAAGTTCCCCAGGCGCGCTGGGGTCGCTGCAAAGCGGGCCAGGGAAGTTGACAGGCGGCGACGCGGGGTATAGAATCGCGACACGGACGGAAGTGGCGTGACCGACGACGAATCTGTTTCACGTGAAACAACGCGCCGAGTCATAGCGGTCGTGAACCAGAAGGGCGGCGTGGGCAAGACCACGACCGCCATCAACCTGGGGGCGGCACTGGCGGCATCCGGCGAGCGTGTGCTACTGGTGGATGTGGACCCGCAGGGCAACAGCACCACGGGTCTCGGCATTCCCAAGGCCTCCCTCGACGGCACCATTTACGATGTACTCCGCGGCGAACGGACGCTTGACTCGGTTGCGCGGCCGACCGGCGAACCCGGGCTGGAGGTGATACCGGCGACCATTGATCTGGCCGGCGCCGAGGTAGAGTTGGCGTCGGCTTTGGCGCGCGAGCGCAAACTGGCGGCGGCGCTGGAGACCCTCTCGGGCGAATACGCGTACGCGTTGCTTGACACGCCGCCCTCCCTCGGTCTGCTCACGGTGAACTGCCTGACGTGCGCAGACGAGGTATTGATTCCGATTCAGTGCGAGTACTACGCGCTCGAGGGGCTGGCGCAGTTGATGCAGACCATGCATCTGGTATCGCGTCACCTGAACCCGGGATTGCGGCTACTCGGCGTTTTGCTTACCATGCACGACGCGCGCACGAGACTATCGGAAGACGTGGCGACCCAGGTCCGGAGCCATTTCCCGGCCCAGGTTTTCGCAACGGTCATCCCGCGGACGGTGAGGCTCTCAGAGGCACCGAGCCACGGGCAGCCGATTATCACGTATGACGGGGGTTCGCGCGCCGCGCGGGCCTACACTGAACTCGCAAAGGAAGTAATGGCACGTGGGGACGAGAAGACGAGGACTGGGATCACTGATCCCTGGCGCTGAGTACGAGGAGGCCATTGGCGGAGTACATACGGTCTCGATCGACTTGATCGAGGCCAGTGCCTATCAGCCGCGGCAGCACCAGGACGAGGAGCGGCTTGGGTGATTGGTCGACTCCATCCGGGTCCAGGGCATGCTCCAACCGGTGGTGGTCCGGCGGATCGATGGTGGCTACCAGGTGATCGCCGGCGGTCGCCGATTGGAGGCCGCGCGGCGGGCCGGCCTATCGCAGGTGCCCGTCGTCGTGCGGAAATGCAGCGACGCCGAGAGTGTGGAACTGGCGTTGGTGGAGAACCTCCAGCGAGAGGACCTGAATCCAATCGAGTCCGCCCAAGCGTACCGACGTCTGATCGAGGAATTCGAGTTATCGCAGGAGGAGGTGGCACGACGGGTCGGGCGCAGTCGAGCCACGGTCTCCAACTCCTTGCGATTGCTGAACCTGCCGTCAGTGATCCAGCAGAGCCTCATGGGGGGACGGATTTCGGAGGGCCATGCGCGGGCGCTGCTGATGGTGGAAGATCCCGAGCGGGCGCACGAGCTTTGGCAGCGGATCGAGGCCGAGGGCCTCTCAGTGCGTGAGGCAGAGGCACTGGCGCGAACGCACGGCCGGCCCACGGTGACCCGAGAGAGACGTGTGCGGTCGCTGGCTGACCCCAACGTAAAGGCGCTGGAGGATAGCCTGAAAGATGCCCTCGGCACCAGGGTTCAAGTGCGGCCACGGGGCAGCGGAGGAACTATCGAGATTGAATACTACTCGGAGGATGATCTTGATCGGATCGTCACCCGCATCGTACGCCCGTGAGAAGGGCGTCGGGGGCGCGGTGGCGGGAGGCAGTTGCGATGACTGAGCAGGCGACACGGAGAACCAAGGTCGGGCTGGCCGAGATGTTGCGCGGCGGTGTAATCATGGACATTACCACCGCCGAGCAAGCGCGCATCGCGGAGGAAGCTGGCGCGGTATCGGTGATGGCCCTGGAGCGGGTGCCAGCTGACATCCGTGCCCAAGGCGGTGTGGCGCGAATGGCGGACCCCGCCAAGATCAAGGAGATCATGGCAGCAGTCACCATACCGGTGATGGCGAAGGTTCGCATTGGCCACTTCGCCGAGGCGCAAATTCTGGAGGCGCTCGGCGTCGACTTCATCGATGAGAGCGAAGTGCTGACGCCGGCAGATGAACAGTTCCACATCGACAAGCACCGGTTCAAGGTACCGTTCGTGTGCGGTTGTCGTGATCTGGGAGAGGCCTTGCGCCGAATCGGCGAGGGGGCGGCGATGATCCGTACCAAGGGCGAGGCTGGCAGCGGCAATGTGGTGGAAGCGGTGCGACACATGCGCTTGGTCCAGGGGGAGATCAGGCGGCTGCAGAACATGCGGGAAGACGAGTTGATGGCAGCCTCAAAGGATTTGGGCGCTCCCTACGAAATTATATGTGCGGTCGCGCGTAAGGGCGGCCTACCGGTGCCGAATTTCGCCGCCGGGGGCATTGCCACCCCCGCGGACGCAGCGTTGATGATGCAACTTGGTGCGGAAGCGGTATTCGTCGGTTCCGGGATCTTCAAGTCCAGCGACCCCGCGCGCCAGGCAAAGGCGATCGTGGACGCGACAACCTACTATGATCGACCTGACATCCTGGCGGAGATCTCGGGCGGGCTGGGCGAGCCCATGTCGGGCCTGGACGTGAGGCGCCTGGAGGAGAGCGAACTCCTTCAAACGCGGGGATGGTAAGGGGAACGGGTTTGGCCGTCCCCTTACGGGTGGGAGTCCTGGGCCTTCAGGGTGCCTTCCGGGAGCATCTGAGAGCGCTGGCCGCGCTGGGCGCGCAGGCCGCGCTGGTCAGGACGGCGGAGGAGGTGAAGAGCCAGCAGGCACTGATCATTCCGGGCGGAGAGAGTACCACCATCGGCAGACTGATGGCCCGGCGCGGCTTGGAGGAGGCGATCAGGGAGCACGTGCGACAAGGCAAACCCCTGATGGGCACCTGCGCCGGGCTGATCGTGATGGCTCGCGAGATCGAGGGCGAGGTGCAGCCCGGCCTGAAGACGATCGACGTTTGCGTGCGCAGGAATGCCTTTGGCCGACAGATCGATAGCTTTGAGGCAGACCTGGAGGTGGCGGACATGACCGGCGGCCCTTTTCGGGGAGTGTTCATCCGCTCGCCCTGGGTCACCAGCGTCGGGGAAGGGGTGCAAGTCCTGGCCACCTACGAGGGGAAGATCGTGGCTGTTCGTCAAGCGAGCCAGCTCGGTCTGGCCTTTCATCCGGAGCTGACCGATGACCCACGCTTCCATCAACTGTTCTTGTCGCTAGCCTAGGTGCAGAGGGGCAATCCTTCGATGTCAGTGCTGGCCCGCGTGGGGCGCGCGGCGTTGGCTTTGGCGGAATTTATCGGCAGTTCGAGCGCACTGATCGCCAGCGCCACCGGCTACCTCGTCCGCGGCCACGCCAATGCCCGGCGGACGGTGGCGCAGATGTCGGCGGTCGGGACCGACTCGCTGCCTATTGCAGTGGTGACCTTGATCTTCGCGGGTATGGTCTTAGGGCTACATACCGCCCACGAAATGGTGCGGTTTGGCGGCGCCTCCTTCGTCGGCGGGATGGTCGCGGTCTCGGTGGCACGCGAGTTGGGGCCGACCTTGACCGGCATCGTGGTGGCCGCCCGTGTGGGTTCGGCGATGGCGGCCGAGCTCGGCTCGATGAAGATCACCGAACAGGTAGATGCGCTGCGTGCGCTGGCGGTGAGTCCGGTTCAGTACTTGGTCGTGCCGCGCTTGTTGGCGTGCGCGGTCATGCTGCCGGTGCTGACGGTGTTCGCCGACGTCGCAGGCACGTGGGGGGCATACCTGGTCGCCACGGCCGCCGGGGTGGGACCCTTCGAGTACCTGCGCTCCGCCCGCCAGTTCACCGATCTCACCGATTTCTTTGGAGGCCTGGGCAAGACCGTGGTCTTCGGCGTCATCATCGCGATAGTGGCGTGCCAGCAGGGCCTGGCCACTCGCGGCGGGGCCACCGGGGTGGGCTATGCGACCACTAGGTCCGTCGTAATCAGCATTATGCTAATTTACATAGCCAACTACCTTTTGTCGGCGCTGATCTTCCGGGTGTTCGGTTAGAGCCGCAGTGATCACACTGGAGAATATCGAGTACCAGGTCGGCAGCCGGCCGATACTGGATGGGATCGATCTCTCGGTCGATGCCGGAAAGATCGTCGGGGTCATGGGGCAGTCGGGATCGGGTAAGACTACCCTGCTGCGCCTGGTAGTAGGGCTGGTGCGGCCGACCGCGGGCCGCATTCTGATCGATGGCGTGGACACCACGAGGTTGTCCGAACCCGATCTGAACCGCGTCAGGCGGCATATGGGACTGGTCTTTCAGTTCTCGGCGCTGTTCGACTCCATGACCGTTGCCGACAACGTAGCCTTCGCGCTGCGGGAGCACCACTTGGTGGCGCCCCATCAGGTGCCGGAGGCAGTCGCCCAGCGGCTGCGAAGCGTAGGACTGGAGGGCGTTGACAATATGATGCCAGCGGAACTCTCGGGCGGCATGCAGAAGCGAGTGGGGATCGCCCGGGCGCTGGCCATGGAGCCCTCGATCATGCTCTACGACGAGCCCACGGCCGGCCTCGATTCGGTGGCGGCGACGAGTGTGGAAGACCTGATCGTACGTTTGCGCGACCGCTTGGGCGTGACCAGTCTGGTAGTTTCGCACGATATCGTATCGCTCGCGCGCATCGCCGACGAAATCGCGGTCTTGGAATCGGGGCGGATCCAGTTCCGCGGCACGCCCGATGAAGTATCTGCGGCGACTCTGCCGGTGGTTCGCAAGTTCGTTGCCGGGCGCCTGTTGCCGGCCCGTGGCGGGCCGAGCAGCGCTGGCGTGGAAAGGGCTGAGCAATGAGTTCAGAGGCCAAAGTCGGAATCTTCGTCATCATTGCCCTGGCATTGTGCGGTTACGTCATCTACGTCTTGGCGATGGCAGGCACTCATCGTGGGGGCGCAGAGTATCATGCCATCTTTCGTGAGGTCCAGGCCCTGCAACCCGGAGCGCCCGTGCGAATGGCGGGGGTGGACATCGGCGAGGTCACCGAGGTGACGCTGACCCCGGACAACCGGGCGCGGGGGACGTTTCGCCTCCAAAGGGGAGTGAGGCTATATGAGAATTACCAGATCACCCTCGGCGCGGGCGCTCTGCTGGGCGAGACCTACCTCGACATCGACCCGGTCGCTGAGCGGGGCCGGCAACTGGAGCCGGGCGAAAGGATCACGGGCACGGATTTGCCGAACTTGCAGGACCTGGTAGTCTCCTCGCAGCGGCTGGTCAATCGGCTCGAGACCACGGTGGGGGCCATCAACCAGGCTCTGGGCGGGCCGGAGCTGCTTCCCTCGTTGCAGCAGGCGCTCGAGGACGTGAGCACCGCAGCCGCGCAGACGGCGGCCTTCACCAGCACCCTTAACGCCGTCACGGGCGAGAACCGGGCCGCGCTCAGTCGGTCTCTTCGCAACCTGCAGGCCGCCTCCGAGCAGGCGCGCCGGTTCACCGAGGTCGTGCTTCCCAGGCTCGCCGAGAGCACGGCCCCTGAGCAGGTGGAAGAGGTGCTCGATCACCTGAGTAGCGCCGCCGAGGAGGTCGCCGGCATCGCGGTGGGCCTGCGGGAGATTGCTCAGGATCCTGCCCTGGCAGGAAACATCCGCGCGATCCTGGAGAACCTCCGCGCCGCCTCGGCCGACATCACGGAAATGACGGCGACCCTGAAGCAGGCGGCAGAGAGCGTGCGGGTGTCCAGCGAGAGCTTCCG
>Ga0111223_1111_pt1 | contig 11761 bp, 11 predicted proteins | sample DeeMarSWOR152_54_FD_80387 | JGI IMG/M metagenome (GOLD analysis project Ga0111223, IMG submission 80387) | candidate division KD3-62 bacterium DG_56
AACTGGTGCTGCGGAAGGACAACGGAGACCGCGTGCTGGCCCGAGCAGGCGACATCGGCGATGGCAGCTCCGGTTACGACTATGGCCACTTTCTGTCCCTCATCCGCCAGGACAAAGAGCCGGAGATCTCGTTGTCGGTGGCACTCGACGCGCTCGCGGTCTTCGAGGCAGCGGTGGAATCCGTGCGAACCGGTCGGCCGGCGGCGGTCGTTCGGCCGGAGGCCTGACCATGTTCAAGATCGCCTTCTGCTACGAATTCGAGAATGAAGAGGCCGACGATCGCCTGGGCCAGATCAAGTCGGTCGGCTACGACGGTGTTGAGTTCTGGCAACGGCGTGTCGAGGCGATGGGTATCGACCAGATCGATCGGCTCTGCCGCAAGCACGGGCTGGAGGTCGCGCAGCTCTGTCCTTACTTCAATTGGGTGGGCGGCTCCGAGGCGATCGCCACCACCCGCGAAATGGTGCGAACCTACATCGACTACGCGCGCCAAGCCGGCTGCCGACACGTGCGCGCATTTACCGGTCAAGCCTCGGGAGGGGGCGCCGTGGGGCCCGATACCGCGACCCCTGAGCAGTGGCAGGCCGCCATCGACGGCCTGCGCGAGGCCTGCGACTGGGCGGCCCCGCACGGGATTCGGATCGTCCTCGAATGCCACGGGGGCAGCCTCATGGAGGACACGCCCTCGACGCTGCGACTGCTCGAAGGCGTCGGCCGCGATAATCTGCGCCTCAACCTGCAACTCCCGCTGAAGGGCGGGCAGGAGGATGTCGACGAGACGATCTCCGCCCTAGACCGCTACTGCGTCCACATGCACATCCACAATTACACCGCGATTCCGGGCGGGAAGATGACCGACTTAGAGACCGGGTGCCTTGATTACGCGTCGATCTTGGCCCGGCTCATTGGCATGGGATTTGACGGCTGGGTATCGGTCGAGCACCCGGGCTCATACCCCGACCAGACCGTCGAGCAGGCAATGCGCAAGCAAGGGGAATACTTGGTTCGCTTGCGCAGGCAGTTGTACCTGACTTCCGGCCCCTAGAGGCCGCAGCCGCGTCAGCCCGCCAGTTCCTCTAGGCGACTGCGTACGGCGTCCGCCGACATGCTCGCCACCCGGACGCGCTTCTGGCGCGAGCGGACGCCGGCGACGATTTCGATGGCGGATTTCGGGACCTCAAGCGCCTGGGCGAGAAACTCTGTCAAGGCCCGATTTGCCGCTCCCTGCACGGGCGGCGCGGTCAGGGCGACAACGATAGTGCCGTCCGCGCGGAGGCGGATCTCGTTGCGCGACGCTCGCGGCTGAACCCGGATGGCAAGGGCCTGTGTGTGCTGGGTCACGGCCCGAGGACCGGTCCGGGGATCATGCTGACGATGATTCTCTCGACGACCGACAGGACGACGATCAGGATGATGGGCGAGATATCGAGCCCCCCAACCCGCGAGGGCGGCACCAGGCTGCGGAAGGGCCGGAGCAGTGGCTCGACGATGCCCGCAAGGAGTTGCACGGCCGGATGGGAGCGTCGGACCGGCACCCAGGAGATAATGACGTGCGCGATAACCAGCAGGTAGATGATGTGGAAGATCGTGCGGACTGTCGCAGGGGAGATCATCCGGTCGCCTCGGAAAGCTCCTGCGACCGCCGGGCCGCCGCCTGCACCGCCTCCACGACCGCTGCCCGAAACTTGCGCTCCTCCAGCACTCCCAGCCCAGCCACGGTAGTTCCGCCTGGTGAGGTGACCTGATCCCTGAGCTGCGCGGGGTCTGCTGCCAGATCGATCACCGTCTTTGCCGCTCCCAGTACCGTCTGAGCGGCGAGCGACTCCGCGGTCTCGCGCGAGAGCCCTGCGGCCATTCCGCCGTCTGCCAGCGCTTCCAAGAACAGGAACACGTAGGCCGGGCCACTGCCGGAGAGGCCGGTGACAGCATCGATCAGCCTCTCTTCGACTGTGACCACCAAACTGGTGGGCTCGAAGATAGCCCGCGCCCTCTCTGCCGCGTCAGCGTCGGTCTCCGGACTGATGGCGATGGCCACAGCGCCCGCTCCTATCAGGCAGGGTGTGTTCGGCATCGTGCGCACGATCCGCCGTACCCCCAGGCCCGACCAAGCGGCCAGCTGAGCGGTCGAGATTCCGGCCGCGATCGAAACCAGGACGTGGTGCTCGGTAAGCGCGGGCGCCAGTTCTTGCAGGACCGATTTCGCAACTTGGGGCTTGACCGCGAGCACTACCGTGTCGACATCGCTCACCGCCTCGCGGTTGGACTCGGTCGCCCGGACCCCGGTCTCCTCAGCGAGGCGCCGAGCGGCGCTGCGGTCGGTATCACTGACACGGATTCGGTCCGCCGGCACTGCCGCTGCCACCAGCCCGCGGGCGAGCGCCGAACCCATGCGTCCCACGCCAATGAAAGCGATGGCACCTGGGTCAGTCATCGGGCCGGTGGTCTCGCATGGTCAGGTGACTCGCCATCTTGAGGAATGGCCATGATCGAGACAACTCCTCGCAGACAGGTGACCCGCCGATCCCGAGGCATCGACAGCGAGGATTGGCCGCGGAGCAATTCCCCCGTTGTCGCTGTCGCCTAGGAATAATCCTGCCAGAGGGTCTCTTGTTTTTCTCGGGCGCGCACGAGGTCCTCGGCCTGTATCACCATGTCGCGTGGGGTGAGGACATAGATGCCTTCGGCCACCTTTTCCATATGCCCGTCAACCCCGTAGACCACGCCCTTCAGGAAGTCGAAAACCCGCTGCGTGGTCGCCGCGTCGAGCGCTTGCAGGTTAACCACGATCGGCCGCCGGGCCTTCAGACAATCGGCGGGGAAAAGGGCATCCTCTTGCGAGGTGGGCCTGCGGACGAAGATTTCCTCCTGGCGCGAGGAGTGCAGCGCCAAGATCGAGTGCTTGCGCCGGCCTTGGCTGCTGATCGGCTCCGGATCGGGCCCCTCATCGGCCTCGCTGGTGTCCTCGGCGAACAGCCAGCCTTTGATCGTGCTCATCACACCCCCCATGCGCACCTACCTCCTTGGTCTGTGTTGTGATCCTTGCGGCCTCGCGAACTGCCTTCTGTGCTGTGACGTATGCTGTCTTCGGTCGCCGGGGTTCCGGCGCTCTGTTCAGGTGCTTGCCTGCCTGGCAAGCGGACAAGTTGCGTGATTCTATCACGTGGTCTCCGATTTGCCAAGAGTTTTTCACTGTTTTGTCCCAAAACGCCGCTCGTCGGCGGGGACTCCCGGCCAGCCCGGCGGCTGGGGATAACCAAACGCCGGCGCTTACAGTCCTGGTATTGCGGGTGGCGGACCCCAGGCACCATCTGGCTCCGGCGCAGGGATGCCTGGCGCCGGTGGCGAAGTCCGCGCAAGGAATCCAATCGCGGCGTAGCGTCCTGTGAGGGGACGTGCGCGGCGGTCTATCTGGCCCGCAGTGCGGGCCCCGAGGAGGGTCAAACGCAATGCGACGTTGGTTGTTGGTGATCGGGTTGGCTGTGGTCGTGGCGGCCGTGGGCCTGGTGCTGATCGGCAAGCACGGCGGGGTAAGGGAACCCGCTGTCGACGAAAAGAGCGTGATCACCGAGCAGAGGGAGCCAGAGAATCCCGGACCCGGCGGACGCACGGTGAAGAAGCAGGCCAAAGAGATCGCTGATGCGGTTAAGAAAGACCTGCAAAGCAAGCGCTCTTGGGATGCCACTTCCGTCCAGAAGTACCGCGACGCAGTCGAGGATGCGCTGGTCGAGTGGGTGCAGAGCAGCTCAGGGCTGACCGAGAAGGAGAAGGAGCACTTGATCGAGTCGTTCCCCGCCTTCATCGACAGCAGCCTTCCCCGCAGCGTGCGTGCGGACTCTGTCGTCAATTATGTGAACGCCGCCAAATATGGAGTGAAGATGTACGCCGGGCGCAAGCCGGTGAACAAAGCCACGCAGGACAGGATCGACGCCCAGATCGATTCCTTCGCCGACTACCTCAAACCCGCGCTGATTCGTATCTTCAAGGAGTATTCCACCAGCGAGGAGAAGCTCACCCAGACCGCGGAGGATATTCGGAAGGGCCTCAAAGCGTGTTCGCGCAATCCTTGGTTCCCGGCGCTCAAGGAACCGCTTGACTCCGACGAGGAGAGCGGGATCAGGGCTCAGATCGTCGAGCAGACGTTGATAACCCAGCTCGAGAACTTCAAGAAGGCCAAAGCCGAGGGTAAGCAGGTCAGGTTTGATTGGGGCGATACCAGCGCCTGGAGCGCGGCGACTAAGCTCGTCAGCAAGACCATCAAGCCGCCCAGCGACCGTATGATCATGTTCAGTCACTCGCCCGGGATGCCTGGCATCGGGGTGCAGGTCAAGCCCCCCATGATGGCGCCCAAGCCGACCGGCGGCGGGATGCCTGCGCCTGGGGCGCCTCCTTCGCCGCCTGCGCCGCCATCGCCGGGGTAGCGGGGAGCGAAACGCAGCCCCGGTCAGCCGACGAGTGATGCCGCAAGGAGGTGACGGGGCGTGAGAACGTTGCTGCGGGTCTGTGCGCCTGCGGTAGTTGCGGTTCTGGCTGCGTTGGGCGCGCCGGCGGGCGCGGGCGACGAACTGGCCGGGCAGATCGAGCTCTTGACGAACGGCATGCGGCAGCTGCTCGATCAGGAGCGGCCCGGGTGGACGATTGACCGGCGCACAACGTATACCGACGCTTGCCGCGAGGCACTCGACCAGTATCTGGTTCAGCCGCTCACGCCGGCGGACCTCGAGATCATCCGCGCGGGCCAGCAACATTGGGGACAGGACTGCCTGCCGCCGTTTGTGCCCTACCGTAGCTTGCAGTCGCATCTGGACACGCTGGACTACGCGGTGAGCCAGATGTTCCGGCGGCCGCATCCGCGGCCTACGGAGTCGGAGCAGGGGAAGATAGACTCACAGATCGATCTGTTCTGCGACCGACTCGAGCCCACACTGTCGCGGTACTTTCTCAAGTACTCGAGCAAGGCAGCGCTAACCGGTGCCACAGAGGAGATTCGATCGTCTTTGAAGAGGAGTTCTCGCAACCCCTGGTTCCCGGCGCTGAAGGAGCCGCTCGACCCCAAGGAGGAGCGCGAGATCCAGACCAGGATCGTCGACGATACCCTGCGAAGCCAGTTGCACCGCTTCAAGAAGGCCAAAGCCGAGGGCAAGGAAGTCAACTTCGACTGGGGGATGACCAGCGCCTGGAGCGCAGCGACCAAATTCGTCAGCAAGACCATCAACCTGCCCAGCGATTGCATGATCATGGTCTCGCACAGCCCCGATATTGAAGTCGTTCGCGGCGGCCCCTACGGCTCCGCGAGCGGACGAGGACCTCCCCGGCCAGATCGAGACCGTGGCCACCGAGATGCGGCGCGCGCTCGACAAGAACCGGTCGGACTGGATGGGCCGGCAGCGTGCGAAGTATACCGAGGCTTGCCAGGATGCGCTCCAGAAGCATCTTGCGGAGCCGTTCACGTCGAACGAGCTGAAGATCGTCCGCGCCGGACTCTGGAATTGGACGGAAGACAACCTGACGGAGTCTCCGCCGATGCATACCTTTCCTTACTACGTCGATGCGCTGGAATATGCGGTGGAGAGAATGGTCGATCGCGACGAGATTCGGCCTACGGAGGAGCAGCAGCGGGAGATAGACCGACAGATCAACGCCTTCTCCAGGTTTCTCAAGGCTGCACTGCTGGAGCACTACACGAAGTACTCCGACGAAGAAACATTGGTCCAGACGGTGAAGGAGATGCGCAACAGCCTCAAAGCAAGTTCGAGAAACCCCTGGTTCCCTGCGCTCAAGGAGCCGCTGAGTCCCGAGGAGAAGCGCAAGATGAAGAGCGAGATAGTTGATCAGACCCTGCTGACTCAGCTGGCGAACTTCGAGAAAGCCAGGGAGGAAGGCAAGGAGCTGAGGTTTGACTGGGGGGTGACGAGCGCCTGGAGTGCGGCGACCAAATTCGTGAGTAGGACGATCAAACCACCGAGCGATCGCATGATCATGTTCACCCACAGCCCCGGTATGCCCAGCATCGGCGTTCAAGTGAGGCCGCCCATGATGGGCCCTCCGGCGGGGTAGAGGTGCACCGGGGCTTCGGTGCAAGCGAGATATGGGAGGAACGTTGTGTCGGGACATTCCAAATGGCATAACATCCGGCTGCGGAAGGCGAAGGTCGACGCAGTCCGCGGCAAACTGTTCACCAAGGTCGCGCGCGAGATCATCATGGCCGCGCGGGAGGGCGGCGGGAATCCCGACACCAATGCTCGCCTGAAGCTGGCGGTCCAGAAGGCGCGGGACGTGAGCATGCCGCAGGACAATATCAAGCGCGCGATTCAGCGCGGCACGGGCGAAATCGAAGGGGCCAGTTACGAGCAGATCAACTACGAAGGCTACGGCCCAGGCGGGGTGGCGGTGATGATCCAGGTCATGACCGACAACCGCAATCGCGCCGTGGGCGAAATCCGGAACATTTTCGCACGCAACGGCGGCAACCTGGGGGAGTCCGGATGCGTCGCCTGGATGTTCGCCGAGCGAGGCGTGATTGTGGTCAATCGCGATGTGGCCGACGAGGAGACCATTCTGGGGGTCGCCATCGAGGCAGGCGCGGACGACGTCCGCACCAGCGATCAGTCATACGAGATCGTCACCGAACCCGGCAACCTGCAGGCCGTGCGCGCCTCGCTGGAGGCCAACCAGATCGCGTTCGAGAGTGCTGAAGTGAGCATGATCCCCAACAACACGGTCACGGTCGAGCCCAGTGACGTGTCGAAGGTGCTTCGCCTGATGGATGCCCTCGAAGATCACGACGACGTCCAGCAGGTCTACGCCAATTTCGATATCCCCGACGAGCTGTTGGAGGAGGCGGCGTAGTTGTTGAGATTGACCAACGCCGCGGCGCCGGGCGCCGCGGCGCTCCCGTGCCTGGGTGTGCTATAATCATGACATCATGAGGCGCGGCGAGTGCTGCGGCAGGGATCCGGCGCTGTGGTACGATGTGCTTCCTCGGGTGACACGGCCCGGCCGCTACACGAATCGCGAATGGAACGCGATCCACAAGGAACACGCGGGTGTTCGTCTGCGTGTTGCCTTGGCCTACCCCGACACCTATGAACTGGGCATGAGCCACCTCGGGCTGCGCATCCTATATCATTTGCTCAACGAGCGCGACGATACAGTGGCCGAGCGTGTCTATGCTCCCTGGACGGACATGGAGGAGGCTCTGCGCGCACGCGGCCTGTTACTCACCACCCTGGAATCCGCGACGCCGCTGCGCGCCTTCGACATCGTCGGTTTCACGCTGCCCTACGAGCTGCTCTACACCAACGTGCTCAATATGCTCGACCTGGGCGGAATACCGGTGCTTGCTGCTGAACGCACCACCGATGATCCCGTGGTCATCGCCGGTGGGCCCTGCGCCTGCAACCCGGAGCCACTGACCGATTTCATCGATGCCTTTGTGCTGGGTGACGGCGAGGAGGTGATAGGTGAGATCGCCGAGGCCGTCATGGAGACGGGCCGCGGCGATCGCCAGCATTTGCTGCAGCGGCTGAGCGAGATTGAAGGCGTCTATGTCCCCGGTTTCTATGACGTTACCTATGCCCCCGACGGTATAGTCGCGGAGATCACCGCGCGCGACAACGCACCCACCAGCGTGCGGTCACGGGTGGTGGCCGACTTGGATCGGGCGTACTATCCGACCCAGCAGATCGTGCCCTATCTGGAGACGGTGCACGACCGCGTGACCCTCGAGGTCATGCGCGGCTGCGCCCGAGGCTGCCGGTTCTGCCAGGCTGGGGTGACCTACCGCCCGGTGCGCAAGCGGTCGGTCGACACTCTGCTGGAACAGGCGCGACGCACGCTGGCCGCGACCGGGCATGACGAGGTCTCGTTGATGGCCTTCAGCAGTGCGGATTACCCCGACATCGAGGAGCTCGCCGAGCGTCTTATCGACGAACACGGCGACAAGCGCGTCAACGTCTCCTTACCTTCGTTGCGGATGGACACGTTCTCGGTGCGCCTGGCCGAGCGGGTGCAGCGAGTACGTCGGGCGACCTTGACCTTCGCGCCCGAGGCGGCGACTGCACGCTTGCGCGAGGTCATCAACAAGCAGGCCACCGACGAAGATCTCTTCGCGGCTGCAAGCGCCGCGTTTCAATCGGGTTGGAATGGTCTCAAACTCTACTTCATGATCGGCCTGCCTACCGAGACCGACGACGATGCCGCGGCCATCGGCGATCTGCTCCGCCGACTGGTCGCCTTCGGCCGCCGTGAATTGGGCACCCGGCGCGGTCGGCTGCGCATCAATGCCTCCGTGACGCCCTTCGTGCCCAAGCCGCATACCCCGTTTCAGTGGACGGCTCAGGCCTCGACGGAGGATCTGGACCGCCATAGGCGGCTGATATGCGGGGAGGCGACGGGGAAGGCGATCCACCTCAGTTGGCGCTCCCCCGAACAGAGTCTGCTGGAGGCGACCTTCGCGCTGGGCGACCGCCGGCTGGGCACCGTCGTAGGGGCAGCCTGGGAGGCCGGCGCGCGTTTCGACGCCTGGGATGAGATGTTCGACTTCCAGCGCTGGAAGCAAGCCTTCGCGGCCTGCGGCCTGGATCCATCGTTCTATGCTCACCGCGCGCGCGGCCTCGATGAGCGACTACCTTGGGATCATCTCTCCTACGGCCAGTCCAAGGAATGGCTGACGCGCGAGATCGAGCGCGCCAGGGGCGCTGGTGGGGAGGTGGCGTGATGAGGCACCAGATGCGCTGCGGCCCCGCCAAGCCTGCAGCGGTCCGACCGGCCGCGCGGAGCCCGCGAGTCGCTTGCCGTTTCAGCCGCGAGGAGCAGCTCAAGTTTATCTCGCACCTCGACATTATTCGCACCATCGAGCGTGCGATTCGCCGGGCTGCGGTGCCCGTCGCCTACACCCAGGGCCACAACCCGCGTGCGAAGCTCAGCTTCGCCTCGGCGCTGGGCATCGGTGTCACAAGCGAGGCGGAGCTGATGGTGATCGAACTCGATCACATTCTGCCTCCAGATGAGGTCAAACAGCGAGTCAACGAACAGGTGCCCGCCGGCCTCGAGGTGATTGAGGCGTGGGCGGTACCGGCCTATAGGGGTAGATATAGACTGGGTGATATCGACACCGCCGAGTACGAAATGGAGGTCGCGGGGCCTATCCCGGAATTTGTGGAAGATAGCGCAGGGCAGTTGATTGCGAGCCCGACATACGTGATCACGCGAGAGACGGACAAGACTTCCAAGCAGGTTGACCTCCGGAGTCTGGTCAGCCGCGTGGAAGTGGTCGAACATGGTCCCGATCACGCAGTGGTCCGCGCCACCGCGCGGACCGGGAGCCAGGGCGGCGCCCGCCCCGACGAAATCTTGCAGGCGTTGGGCATCGACCTCGACCGTTGCCAGGTCAGCGTCCACCGCACCGCGCTGCGCGCCAGTGGGGGCGTGCGGGCTGCGGCTCGAACCGCAAAGGGCCAATGATCGTGGCCAAGGAGATTCTGGTCAACGCCGGCGACTTAGAGTCGCGCGTGGCGATCTTGGTGGACGGTGAACTCGTCGAGCTGTACATGGAGCGCGAGCAGCGGATTGTCGGCAACATCTACAAGGGCCGGGTCGCCAATGTCTTGCCCGGCATGGAGGCCGCCTTTGCTGATGTTGGCCTCGGACGCAACGCCTTTCTGAGCGTCAACGACGTGGTCTATGATCGCGACGAGGCGGGCAACGACCGCGAGAAGTCGAAGCGGCTGTCCATTGAGAACCTGGTCAAGGTCGGCCAGGAGGTCCTAGTTCAGGTGACGCGTGCTCCGATGGGCACCAAAGGGGCCCGGGTCACCACCCGCCTGGCCTTGCCGGGTCGTTATCTGGTACTGCTGCTCAGCAATGGCGAATATGTCGGGATCTCCCGGAAGATCGAAGCCGAGCGCGAGCGGAAGCGGCTACGGAATATCGCCGAGAAGATCCGGCCGCAGGACCGCGGACTGATCGTTCGCACCGAGGCGGAAGGCAAGACTCGCAAGGAACTGGAGCAGGACCTGGAGGTCCTGCTGTCCCTGGGGGAACGCATCGAGGCCAAGGCGAAGTCGGTCGACGCTCCGGCGCTGGTGCATGAGGATCTCGCGCTGGTCCACAAGTTGGTGCGCGACGCCTTCACTCGCGACGTCAAGAGCCTGGCCATCGACTCTGAGCCAGTCTATCAGAACGTGCTCGATCTGGTCAGCCAGATGGCGCCGTCGCTGAAGTCGCGGGTTACGCTGTACACGGACAAGCTACTGCGGCCCCGGATCTGGCTGCGCTCGGGAGGCTATATCAACATTGACCAGACGGAGGCGATGACCGTCATCGATGTCAATACCGGCCGCTACACCGGGACCGCTGAGTTGGCTGAGACCATTCTCAACACCAACTTGCAGGCTGCCGAGGAGATCGCCCGTCAGCTCCGCCTGCGCGACATCGGCGGCATCATCGTGATTGACTTCATCGACATGGATCGCGCACGCCACCGCAGCAAAGTAGTCGAGGCCTTCGAGGCGGCTCTCAAACGCGATCGCGCGCGAACTAAGGTCGGCCAGATCAGCCCGCTCGGTCTGTTGGAAATGACCCGGAAGCGCACCGGCGAACCGTTGACCAGGATTACCACGGAATCTTGCCCTGTTTGCGCTGGGCACGGACGAGTGAGGTCACCCATGACTCATGCCATGAAGGTCGAACGAGAGCTGGAGAGACTTGTCGCTGAATCCGCGCCCGACTCCGTCTTGGTGCGCGTTCCGCCCAAGGCCGCCGCCATCCTAGTGGGATTCGAGGGCGAACGCGTCAGGGCCATCGAGGAGCGCCTCGGAACGCCCATTCATATCCGGGCGACGTCGAGCTCGACCGCGGAGCAATTCGAGATCGTGCCCATTGCCGGCTCGGAGATCGCGCAACGGGTGCCGCCGCCGCTCCCCGGGCAGGTCGTCGAGGCCGAGGTCTTACGCGCAGATCCCACGGTCACGCCGGACCTGCTCGCCAGCGTCGATGGCTACTGGGTGGCGGTCAAGGGCGATCTCTCGGGCGGCGCCCCCGCTGCTGGTAAGCGTATCAACATTCGAATGGAGACCGTCGGGCGATCCTTCGGCACCGCCGTCATCTTCAAGCCCCGGGAACAGCCGGCGCCGGAACAGCCCCCGAAGAAGAAGCCCCGGCCCGCCGCCAGGTCGCGGCGCGGCGGCGCAAAGGCCCGTGCGGCCAAGGCCGGCGGCGCGAGGCGTTCGCGCGGTTCGGCCTCGCGCCGACAATCGTCGACCAGTTCGAAAAGGTGAGCATCTGGTGATTCCCAACTCTGTGCCGGGAGGGCGGCATCTGAGGCGGAGTTCCAAATGCGCTTCGTGGTAGCGGCAATCGTCCTGTGCGTCGTTGCCTATGGTGCCGCTGCTTATCCGGCGCCCGATTCTCCCTTCGGCATCTGTGCAACTACTTGGTCGCACGCCGGCGCTGGCACCGCTCGATTCGACAGGGAGGGGCCCGGGCGCCGGCTGGCTCTGGTCAAGGAACTGGGGGCCGCCTGGGAACGCTGTGACTTCTGGTGGTCGCGCCTGGAGCCCGAGCCCGGCAAGTATCAATTCAGCGATTATGACTTCGCTGTCGAGCAGTACCACCGTCTGGGCGTCAATCTGCTGGCCATTCTCTGCTACTCCTCCGCGTGGCATGGTCGCCCGCCAGACACCGACGAAGAGCGAGGCCGGTACGCCGATTGGGTCGCCGCCATGGTCTCTCGCTACAAGGGCAAAGTCGCCGCCTGGGAGAT
>Ga0111223_1015_pt1 | contig 11612 bp, 7 predicted proteins | sample DeeMarSWOR152_54_FD_80387 | JGI IMG/M metagenome (GOLD analysis project Ga0111223, IMG submission 80387) | candidate division KD3-62 bacterium DG_56
GCATGGTCGATGGCGCGGGGATCATCAGCACGGTGGCCGGCAACGGTGAGGGGAAGTTCGCTGGCGACGGTGGCCCAGCGCCGGAGGCCAGCCTGTACAAGCCCTGGGGGCTGGAGTTCGGTCCGGACGGCAGCCTCTACATCGCCGACTCGTGGAATAACCGAGTTCGCAAGATCGACCCTCAAGGCACTATCACCACCGTGGCCGGCAATGGCGAGCGGGAGTACGCAGGCGACGGTGGCCCTGGTGTCGAGGCGGCGCTGTACAATCCGCGCGCCGTGGCGGTGGCGGCAGACGGGACCGTTTACATCGCCGACCGAGAGAACCAGCGGATTCGCAAGGGCGACCCCGCAGGGATCATCACCACCTTTGCCGGCAACGGCGAGCCGAAGTATGCGGGGGACGGCGGCCCAGCAGTCGAGGCCAGTATCTGGAATCCGCTCGACGTGGCAGTGGGCCCGGACGGCAGCGTCTACATCAACGAGAGCAATAACAGGCGAATTCGCAAAGTCGACCCCGCGGGCGTCATCACCACCTTGGCTGGAAACGGGGATGGCGGCTACACGGGCGACGGCGGCCCGGCCACCGAGGCCGCACTGGGCGATCCGCAAGGCGTGTTCGCAGCCGCGGACGGGCGCATCTATATCGCCGATCGCCCCAACGGGCGGGTGCGCATGGTCGATCGCACCGGCATCATCGCCACGGTTGCCGGCACAGGCCCCCACGGCCCCTGCGGGGACGGCGGCCGGGCGATTGCCGCCTGCCTGCGCGGTCCCCGTGCGATAGCGACGGGCCCCGACGGCAGCCTCTACATCGCCGATAGAGGCAATCATCGGGTCGCCAAGATCGATCCCAGCGGCATCATCACCAGCGTCCTCGGCGACGGGACCCCTGAGCGCCCGTGTGAGAGGGATACGTGGTATATCCAGGAGGACTGTCAGAATTCGCCCCACGGCGTAGCGGCCGGGCCTGACGGCAGCGTCTATATCGCCCATTACGCGGGCCATCGCGTTCACCAGGTGGACCCCGCGGGCGTGGTTACCGTGATCGCCGGCAATGGTGAGGCCGGGTACTCCGGCGACGGAGGCCCGGCGACGGAGGCGCGCCTACACTATCCTCGCGGCCTAGCGGTGAGCGCCGACGGCGCTCTCTACATCGCCGACATGGGCAACAACTGCATTCGCAAGGTCGGCCCGGGGGGCATCATCACCACCTTCGCCGGCAATGGCTGGACCGACGACTGGGGCGTCGGCCGGTTCAGCGGCGACGGCCGGCTCGCGACCAGGGCCAGCCTGAACCGACCGGTCGGCCTAGCCGTGAGCGCGGATGGCAGTCTCTACATCGCCGACTCCTGGAACCATCGCATTCGCCGAGTTGATGACGAGGGGATCATAACCACGGTCGCGGGCACCGGCCAGAGGGGGTTCTTCGGCGACGGCGGCCGTGCCACCAAGGCGCGCCTCTCCTACCCCACCGGCCTGGCGATGGGCGCCGACGGCAGCGTATACGTCGCCGACCCGGGCAACATCCGGATTCGCCGGGTTGACCGCAACGGCATCATCAGCAGCGTTGCCGGGGGCGGATTCCCGACCGCCGGCATCGGGGACGGCGGGCCGGCCGCGCACGCTGTCCTGAGGGGGCCACGCGATGTCGCCGTCAGCGCGGACGGCAGCCTCTATATCGCGGACACCGACAACCATCGCATCCGCAAGGTGTGCGGCCAAGCCGCCAATCCGCCGGCCCGCTAGGCCGCAGCCGGCGCCAGCCTTCCGGCCCCACACGGCCTGCCGGGGATCCCCAAAACCACGCTCCTAGGCGAGGATCGGCGATATCGGCCATGCCGTGTCGATAATCGCCACAAGAGGCTGGTTCCGCCCGTGGGCTGGCTGTGATAGACTGGGGCCGAGAGACAGGTGCGGCTTACACTTCGCCGCGTGTGGGCCGGCCGATTGCAGTCGAACTCGCAGACGATATCACTGCCCAGCCCGCTGGACAGCCGGTGTCCACAGCGTCGGCGATACGGTAAATCATGTCCTCTGCAGCGCAGCACGGCGCCGCGCCGCTTTCCTCTCCAGCGCAAGAGCGAACGAAGGAGGCAAACAGGAATGGACCGAAATGCGATCATGGTGATCCCGTTGGTGTGCCTGTTGTCGGTGGGCGCGTTGGCGATTCCGGCGCAGGCCAGTGAGAGTCAGTGGGCCGTCAATCTGACGCTCGACGGCCCGTTGGCGCCGATGTCTGACGGCACCACCTGCTTCGGCATCGCCGGTGACGCCAACTGCGACTACAATCCAGGCCGAGATGCCCCCAATCCGGCGCCGCCGCCGAGCGGCGACTACGTCGACCTCTACTTCTACCGGCCCACCTGGCCCGGGCAGAGCGACTGGGCGCAGGATTGGCGCGAGCCCATCGCGCCCGGGGGGAGCCAGACGTGGGAGGACATTCGCGCCATCAGCACCGCCGCCGGCATCGGCAGCCTCTGCGTGCAGTACCGAGAGACCGACTATGAGCCGCCGGCGTACTACTCGTTCATCCTCTACGATGAAGGCGATTCGCCCGATCCAACGGGCGGCACCCCCCATGACATGCGCACGCAGTCGTGCGTGACCTTTCCGATGCTCGGCGGCGGAGCGCCCCGCTACTTCCACATCACGGTCACCGATACTCGGCAGCCCACGAGCGTGACCATGGATCAGCCCGAGTACGCCTCCACATACGGCCAGGCCGTCCACGTCGAAGCGACGCTGATGGGCGGTGAGCTGCCGTTGCCGCTCGGCTGCCTACCCGGCGCGCGGTTCGAGTGGGACCTCGATGGCGACGGCGAGTATGACGACCTGAGCGCCGACGGCGTGGACAACGACTGCGACGGCACTTACGAGGCCGACGTCCTCCTGGATGCCTGCGCCGGGACCTACTCCGTGCGGGCAGTCTTCGATGGCGATGACAGCTATCAGCCTTCTGCCAGCCCGCCTGCGGCGCACGAGAACCACAAAGGCTGGATCGAGATTCTGGGCGGGGAGACGCTGCCGATGGAGGAGATCAGCTTCACCTACTCCGACCCGGGCACCGTCATGATCATCGCAAGGGACGGGGCCGGCAACCCGCTGCTGCACCCCGAGCAGCTCCCCGAGGTCCTCATGCAGATCTACTCCTACAGCGAAGGCTACGGCCTCGTCAAACGACTCGACAAGGCGTCGCCCAAGCTCGCGGAGTCAATGGGGCAGACCTATGCCGAGATCGAACTCGAGGTGCAGGAGGGCGGGGAGGTGGACCTCGTGCCCGGTGGCTATTACGCCGTGTTCATCTGGCCCGGAGACTGCCACTACCACGCTGCCATCGCCGATGCTGCGCTGATCGTCGAGCCCGAGACCATCGTGGCCGGCAACATTCCCGAGTTCCCGCACTTCAGCGCGGAGAGCCAGTACTGCGAGCAAGTCACCATCGGCGCCCAACTGCGGGACGACGACGGCGAGCCGCTCTACCATCTCGGCGACTCCCCGGTGATCACCGGGCTCCGGGTCCACAATCCGCTGACGTTGGCCTGGGACCTCGTGGAGAGCAAGGCGACGAGCCCCGGGGGGTCGGTGACCTTCACCTACGCCCCCGAGGAACTGTGGGAGGCCGATGCCGCCCGCGCCGCGGCCGACACCAGCCTGCAATACGAACTCAGCTACTACGGGTCGCCCTACTATGAGCCCGCCCAGGACGCAGGCTCGTGGACCGTCAATGCCTTCGACAAGTCGAGCCCCATGCTCTACTCGGGCTGGAACATGGTCGGCGTCGCCGGCTATCCCGTTGACCCGGACCCGGCCTCGGTATTTGCCGGGATCGACACTGACGGCGCGCTCTATCGCTATGACCCCGTCGCGATGGGTTATGTGCCCTACCTGGTGGTCGACTCTGGTCCCTTCGGCGAGGTGCAGCCCGGCGACGGCTATTGGCTCTATCTCGACTCGGAGGCCAGTTTCACCTACCCGGCTTACTGCATGTCACGCATCGAGATCGACATGCCCACCGCTGGCTGGTACCTGATCGGTGACCCGCTCGGAGAGTCCGTCCCAATTGAACACGTGTCGTTCAGCCATGGCGGCCAGACCCTGCCCTTCCCTGAAGCGGTGGCGGCGGGCTGGGTGAGCAATCCCCTTTACTGGTGGGATCCGGTATTCGGCGGATACGTGACCATGGGCATTGATCCCTGGGACTTGGCCTACCTGCCCGCCTTCAGCGGCGCCTGGATACAGGTCAACGCGATGGACATGTACATGAAGATTGGGGACATCTAGTACCCTTGCCCGGCGGGATTCACGGCTAGAATAGGCCGACAACGATCGTAATCAACGCGAGGATGCAGCGGTGCACCGGGCCCGGACAATAGTTGCGACGATCGCGTGCCTGCTGTCATTGAGCGCGATGGTGATCCCGGCGAATGCCGACGAGACTCAGTGGACCATCAACCTACGACTGCACGGGCCGGTATCGCGTCTATCGGATCCAGCCACATACCTGGGCGTCAGGGCCGGGGCAACCGACGACTACGATCAGGGCGTCGATGCCAGCAACCCGGCCCCACCGCCGCCCGGCGGCGACTCTGTGGACCTGTACTTCCTGCGAGCGGGATGGCCGGGTCAAGACGACTGGGCCCAGGACTGGCGAAGCGCACTCGCGCCCAACACCAGCAGGACCTGGTTCGAAGTCCATGCGACCAGCACGCACCCAGGACAGCACGTGCTGTCCTGGGTGCTGGGAGCCGGCTTCGCTGACTGGGAGCCGCCTGTCCACTACTCGTTATTGCTGTACGACGAGGGCGAGTCACCCGATCCGACGGGCGGAACGTCCTATGACATGCGCGCGCAGTCGTCGCTGACGTTCTATCACGCGGCGGGAGACAGCGTGCATTACTTCCACGTCACTGTGGACAGCACGATTGGGGAGCCGCCCATCTGTCTGTTCACCTGGGCGCCGACCACGCCGCACGAAGGCCAACTGGTCGATTTCGACGGCCGCGCCAGCAGCGACCCGGATGGCACCATTGTCAGTTGGGACTGGGATTTCGATGACGGCGCAAGCGGCAGCGGCGATCAGGTGACCCACAGCTATGCAACGCCCGGCGATTACGCGCTCACCCTCACGGTGACCGACGACGACGGTCTATCGGAGACCTGCGGACATTCGCTCCACGTAGCGCCGAGCCTTTGCTTCGACCTCGAGGGCAACTGCTGGCACCTTATCACGATACCTTGTTCGGCGGTCGACGACGATCCGTGGGAGGTGTTCGACGAGCTGCGCCCGCCCCATCAGACACTGGATTTGCTGAGGGGCAACCTGCATCGCTACGATCACGATCTCCAGGGGTACGTCACCTACTATCCCTCGGCTCCCGCGGGATTTGGCCCTGTCACACCCGGGGATGGCTATTGGCTGTGGCTGTTCGAGGATGCGACGATCTGCTACGGGGCGGAGTGCTCGGGGTCGCCGGAGGCCGTTCACTTTCCATCCGCGGGTTGGTACCTCATGGGCTCGCCGCAAGCGGCCGATACCTATTTCGATGACACGCTGTGGTATCAGGCTGGCACCGGGCCCTTTCCATTCAGCGCGATCATGGACCTGTGGGTGCAGGACCCGTTGTTCGGCTATAGTTGCGATCTGCTTGGGTACTTCACCGCGGGTCTTGAGGGAACGGATCACGACCACTACCTCCGTGCGTTCAAGGGGTACTGGCTGTGTACGTTCGTGGGCGATGTCATGGTGGAGGTGCCGCCGCCCCAGTCACCAGACTAGCGGCAGTCGGCGGCACCTCCGGCGGCCGGCAGCGAGAGTCACCGCGTTCGCAGACCTTCTGGGCCCCCAGGCCGGCGACCACGTAGGTTGGTCGCCGGCCTGCGATGAAGTGTGCACTCTCCTCCGGCTGATCTCCGCGCGCTGGGGGCGCGTGGAACATTTTACCACTCCCCGCGGTCGAATCTAATGGCAGGCGGCGTTTCGCGCCGGCGGCGCCTGGAGGAGGAATCGACATGAGAACTCTCAGAATGGTGGCCCTATGCCTGCTCGTGGGCGGCCTGTTGAGCACGGCAGCCGTCGGCTTCGCCCGGCCGGCCAATCACCCAATCAGCCTCAACCTGGTCGACGCCGACTTGCGCGACGCGTTGACTATGCTGTTTCGGGACACTGACAAGAACTTCGTGCTCGCCGCCGACGCCGATCCTGCAACCCGTGTCACCATGAAACTGGTCGGGGTCGACTTTGAGACCGCCTTGCAGTCTATCCTGCGGCAGGCCGGGCTCCGCGCTCAAGTCGCGGGCGATGTCTACACCATCTTGCCGGCCCCTACCACGCGGCGGATTGAGCACGAACGAGAGACGCCTGTCGACGAGCGAGAGACACCAGTCAGACACGACATAGGCCCGCCCCTGCGTCACGACGATAACACGTTTGAGACCAGCACCGGCGAGGGCGCCGAGAAGGTCACCGAGACGATCAAGCTGCTCTACGGGGATGCCGTCGAGATCGCCACGCTGTTCGGCGGACCTGTCGCCTCGGGGCGTTTCAGCAACGGATACCGCACCGGCTATGACAGTCCCTATCGCGGATCGTGGAATGACCCATACCGAGGATACCAACAACGCGGCAGCGTGTACCGCGATTACCGCTCCGGCTCGGACGCCTATCGCGGCTACGATACCAGCCGGTATGCCTATCCGAATTACCGGTCGGGCGCGGACACGTACCGCGGCTACGAATCCCGCCGCGATATCCGCCGCAGATACCCGACGGGCACCGGCACCTATTATTGAGTCGCCCCGCCGCGGCGGGCTGCCTCCTACGACCGGTCGGCCACGACTACGAAGAACTCCGGCTCGTCGATCAGGGTAACGACTCGCAGACCGGCATCGGCCAGCAGAGCTCGCATAGTCTCGGCGTCGGGCAGGGCGTCGTGTTCAACGGGGCCGCCGGTTGCGCGATGGATCGCCTCCACCGCCGCCCGGCCGATGGGATGAGAGATCGCCAGGCGCCCGCCGGGGTGCAGCACACGTGCCATTTCGGCCAGCGCGCGGCGGCGGTCGGGGAAATGCGGGAACGCGGCGTTGCAGGTGACAACATCGTAGCGCCCGGCGCTGAACGGTAGCGCGGCCACGCTCGCCTGGACGAGGTGGGGCCGAGGGCCAAAATCCTGTGCCTTGCTCTCCATGAGCATCTTGATGGCGAAGTCCACCGCGACGATCAGTCCGCTCGGTCCGACAGCCTGCAGCAGATGCGGAACCAAGACACCAGTCCCGGAGCCGACATCGAGAACATGCTGGCCGGACGAGACAGCGGTGATCTCGACCACCCGGGCCAGGCGCTCGGCGAGGTCGCTCGGCCGGCCGCGGCCCCAATTCGCCGCCTGCTGATCGAAGAAGTCGCGGCGGCTCATGCCGCGCCCCTTGCGGCTCGCACGGCGCGCCGCTTGGGCGAGAAGGCAAAAGCCAAGCCGAAGACGACGCTGGAGGCGACCACGATGACCGCGCCGCTGGGCAAATCCGCCAGGTACGAGACGGCCAGGCCCAAGAGCGCCGAGACGATGCCCAGCGCGGCGGCGATCAGGAGCATGTGATCGAGCCGATAGGTTAGCTGCTGGGCGGCGGCCGCGGGGTTGATGATCAGGCTGAACACCAACAGGCCGCCGACGACGTGGAGCGATGCCGTGATCGCCGCGCCCGCGGCCGTCAGTATTCCGTAGAACAGGGCCGTCGCGGGCAGGCCGACGGCGGCGGCGACTCGCCGGTCAAATACCACAGCCTGGACTTCTTTGAAGAAGATGAGGGCGAGGGCGACGATGGCCGCGGTGACGCCGCCGAGAATCCAGAGATCGATGCGCCCGGCGGTGAGCACGCTTCCCCACAGGAGGCCGAGAGCGGGTGCCTTCGATCCCGGCATCAGCCCCAGAATGATAAACGACGCGCCCAGCGTGGAGGCAAAGATGATGCCGAGTGCGGTGTCGGGCGAGAAGTCCGAGCGGTCGGCGAGGGGGCCGACCAGCCCCGCCGCAACGAGGCTGGCCGGAAACGCCAGCGCGAGCGGCGGCGCGCCCACGAGTAGGCCGACCAAGGCGCCGGCGAAGGCGGCGTGCGACATGCAGACGCCAATGAAGGCCAGCCGCATGGTGATGACCACGACGCCCACGCACGCGCACACCACCCCTGTCAGGCAACAGGCGAGAATCGCGCGCTGCATGAAAGGCTCGGCAAGGACGCCGAGGCTCATGCTGCGACCTCCGCTGTCGTCGTCAGTCGTCCCTGCTCGAGCGAGACAATGCGCTTGCAGATCCGGCGCACGAAGTCGAGTTCGTGGCTGACCAGGAGGGTGGTCAACCGCCCTTCGGCGTGGATGGCAGCGATCAGTTCGAGCAAGTCCGCGCGGGCCGATTGGTCGAGGAATGTGGTCGGCTCGTCGAGCAGTAGGATGGTGGCCTCCTGCGCGAGCGCGCGGGCGAGGGCGACGCGCTGCTGCTCGCCGCCCGACAATTGGCCGATGGGCCGATCGGCGAGTTCAGCGAGACCGACCCGCTGCATCGCCCGACTGGCGGCGGCGTAATCGTCGGCGCCCGGCCGGCGGCCGAGGCCAATGCGGCCGTAGCGGCCCATGAGCACGACCTCGCGCACGAGCACGGGCATGCGCGGGTCAGGCGGAGCCATCTGCGGAAGGTAGGCGACCCGGCGGCGAAGGCGACGACTCGACGCAGGGGTGACCACTTCGTTCAGCACCTCGACGTGTCCCGAGACCGGCAGCAGCAAGCCGTTGATCAGGTTGAGCAGGGTCGTCTTGCCGCTGCCGTTGGGGCCGGTGACTCCGAGCAGCAGGCCGGGCTCGACGGTCAATGAAATGCGATCGAGCGCCACTCGCCCGCCGCGCTCGACGGTGGCGTCCTCAATGCAAACGGCGAGTGCCACGGGTCAGGCCTTGGCTGCGCGGGCGAGCGCGGCGATATTGGCGCGCAGAGTGCTCCGCCAATCGGGGGTATGCTGGGAGGCGCCGGGGAAGTCGGACAGCGTCACCCGCGCGGCGCCGAGTTGCTCTGCCATCTGGCGACCGGCATTTGGGCCGCTCTGTAGGTTGTCGACGACCAGGCGCACCCCGCTGGAACGGGCCGCGCGCAGCAGCCCCTGGACTGATTTCGGAGCCAAGTCCTCCGGGCGCCCGTACTCGCCCACGACCCGCAGGCCCAACCAGCGAAGGAAAGCAGCCTGGTGGTCGGCGGCGATGGTCGGCAAACCTACCAGGCCGTCCGCGCGCGCGGCGGCCAGTGCGGCCTCACCCTCCGCCGCGATGTCCACCGCAAGCCGCCGAGCACGACGGCGATAGTCGGCAGCATGTTTCGGATCCGCTTCCGCGAGGGCCTCGCCCACCTGGCCGGCCGCTTTCGCGCGCAAGGTGGGGATCATCAGGTCGCCCTGCTCGCGGATGGTTGCCACCTTGACCTGCTTGCGACCCGCGGCCTCCACCAAACGATCGGTGAACGTCTCCCAACCATGCTTCAGCAGCAGGCCGCCAACGGCGGCGGCCTGCACGTCGCGCGGCCTTACGTCGTAGTGACCCGGGCAGCCGCCAGGTGGGATAATGGTCACGACCTCCACATGCTCGCCGCCGATATCCTGTGCCAGCAGTGAGAGGTGAGACGTGGTCGCGATAACGTGGAGTTTCGCGCTCGGCCGGGCGCCGCAGCCGGCCAGCGCAAGGCCGGCAAGCAGACAGACCACCGTTCGCCAGGCGCGCATGTCAGAACCTCGAGTTCAGCCCAAAGACGAAGGCGCGGCCGGGCATGTAGAACGGATAGACGGGATCAATCCGATATTGCTTGTCGAACAAGTTCTCGACCCCCAGGGTGGCCTCGTAGACCTCGTTGATCTGATAGCCAACCTTGATGTTGGTCAGGAAGTAGCCGCCCATGCGCACCACCTGGCCGGAGGGATCGGTACCATAGAGACGGTCCACCAGCAGGCCATCGGCAGACCAGCGCCACTTGCCGAGGACGTAGTCGACGCCTGCTGCGGCCTTGTGACCGACCGTGCCGTCCTTGGCATCACCGGGATGGAGGTAGGAATAGTTGGCGTAGACCGACAAGCGCCCAGACAGGGAACGGCGATACCCGATCTCGGCACCGCGATAGCGAACGTCGCGAGCGTTCTTCCACTGGCCCGCGTCGATGATGATCAGATTGCTGCCGCGCATGGCGAACAGCGCGAGGTCCAGGACGCCCTTTCCGAGCGTGCGGCTGGCACCGACTTCGTATTGCCAGATGTCCTCCGGTTTCAGGTCCGGATTGCGGGGCGGCAACACGAACAATTCGCGAAACGACGGCACGCGATAGCCTCGGCGGACGGAAGCCCGCAGCGCGGTATCCTCCCCCACTGGACGGGTGTAGCCAATCTGGGGGAGCAGTTTGGAGTCGAAGCCATCCGGCTTCTCACATCGCAGGCCGGCCTGCGCGCGGCCGCCGTCGCTGAAGAGCCGGTCGCCGGTCACGTAGAGGGCCCGCTCATCGCGGTCGAAAGTGCCGCTGAGCGGCGGCGGGTTCAGGACGTCGCCTCCGTAGCGATGGACATCGACCCCCCAGAGCACGCCCGATCTTGCGCCGGTCCGTCGGTGGGTGAATCCAATGCCCTCCACGTAGTCGTCAGAATGCCAGCCATCGGCGAATGAGTGATCGCCGTCGTTGCGAAACAGCTTGAGGCTGGTCTTGGCGCCCCCGCCATCGAAGTCGAAGGTGAGGTCGTAATCGCGTCGGTCGAAGTGCTGCCGGAGCGAATCGATGGGCGGCGGCGGGCCGCCCCCATTGATCACCGTCGCCACAGTGCGCTGATCAAGCGTATCATAGACAACCGCCTGTGCGGAAAAGGTGGCCTTGACGCCTGAGCCAACCGGGCCGCCTACCCGCACTGAGAAGTTCTTCTCGCTGTACAGGCCGTAAGGATGATTGCCATGAGTGCGGCTGCTGCCGGCCGTGCCGAGCCAGTTCCGCTCGCCGCGCCGGCCGCCCATTCGCAGGGTGCTACCGCTGGTGCTGAAGGTGCCGGCAGTAGCCGACAGGCGCGAGACCTCCTCGGCGTCCGCGCTGCGGGTGATGATGTTGATCACGCCGCCCATGGCCGTCGAACCGTAGAGTGTGGATGCGGGCCCGCGGACGATCTCGATGCGTTGAACGTTGTCGAGCAGATAGGCGGAAGGAAGGATGTGGCCCATGACCCCCATGAAGTCGGGATGGCCGTCGATCAGCACCGTCACCTGCGTGGGCGGCGAGCCGCCGAGGCCGCGGATGCGAACGTTGCCGGCGAAACCCATCCCCCCCTGGCGGACAACGAAGACACCCGGCTCGCGGACGAGCAGATCGACCAGATTGGTCGCGTTTGAGCGCTCGATCTCCTCGCGAGTGATGACCGAGACGCTGGCGGGAATGTCCCTGGTTTCCTGTGGATACTTGGTGGCGGTGACGACGACCGCCTCTGATTCGAAGTCAGGAAGTGCTTCTTCGTCGGGAGCCGCACTGCACACTCCGACGCCTGCGGCAATACCGATCCCAACGAGAATCGACACCGCCAACCGCGAACGCAGGGACCTCCGTGAATCGGACACGCTTC
>Ga0111223_1102_pt1 | contig 11357 bp, 10 predicted proteins | sample DeeMarSWOR152_54_FD_80387 | JGI IMG/M metagenome (GOLD analysis project Ga0111223, IMG submission 80387) | candidate division KD3-62 bacterium DG_56
GTAGGAGGACGATGCGCTGATGAACTCCAGCTTCTCGATGATCTCCTCGCGCACGACCATCGCGGTCACCGGGTAGCCATTGCCTAGTCCCTTGCCGATGATCAGCACATCCGGGACCACGTTCTCGTGCTCGATGCAGAACATCTTGCCGGTGCGCCCCATGCAGGTGAGCACCTCATCGACCATCAGCAAGATGTCCAGGTCATCGCAGAGCGCGCGCACCTTGGGGAGCCAGCCGGGTGGAGGGATGTTCGATCCGCCCCAACCCTGGATGGGTTCCAGGACGATGCCCGCGACTTGACCTGTCGTCTCCTCGGCGATGACCTGGCGGATGTAATCGACGCAGTAGATCCCGCAGTCGGGGTAGGCCATCTTGAACGCGCAGTGATAACAGTTGCCATAGGGCACGCGGTGGTAGCCGGGGGCGCGCGGGCCGCCGGTGCGGTCCATCCCGGCCAGGCTGTTGGCGCCCATCGATTTGCCATGAAAGTCGCGGAAGAAGGAGATGAACTCGAACTTGCCGGTCTGGGCGCGCATCGCCCGCATCCCAGCTTCCACCGCTTCGGCGCCGGTCGAATACAATTGCGCGCCGTTGAGGTCGCCCGGCGTAATCTCCGCCAACTTGACCAGCAGATCGCGCTTGATGGGCGTGGCGAAGTCATGCGCGTTCAGCCGGAGGAGAAGTCTATGTAGGTGTTGCCGTCGACATCGGTGAGCGTCACCCCGCGGCCGCTCTCGAAGACCACCGGGAACAAACGCACCTGCGAGGAGTAGCCCTTCATGTGGCGGCTCGCCTCGGCGTGAATCCGCTGCGATTCTGGCCCCGGCGGAACAACCACGATATTCGGAAGGGCAGTCACCGACGATCGACTCATGCAATTGTCCTTCACGAGCAGAACTCGCGCCGCAAGCGGCATTGGTGCCCCGCTCGGGTCACGCCGCCCGTGGCGCAGCATCGTCGATTTCGTCGCCTTCCCGCGCGCTTCCTTTGACAGGCGGCGCCGCCGGGCTTCGCGAACTCAATGGCGAAGTCGCACGTGGGAGGAATCACCATGCTCCGCCGTCTGTGTATCCTCGGCGCCGTCCTGGCGATGGTGGGCTCCTGTGCAGTCGCCGGCCCGGTGCTCGACGACATCATGAATCCCATGAAACTCGACGCCCACACAGCGCGCCCCAACATGGACCGGTGGCGGACGATCGAGCCTGGCAGGCCCCTGGGGCAAACCTTCACGACCGGCGATGACCTCTACCGAATCGACCGCATCTGCGTCTCTGTCGCCTACTGGAATGACGAATGGCAGCCGGGCGACAGCTTGGTGCTGACGTTGTGGGACTCGCCCCAGAAAAAGCGCCAACTGGGTCGAGACGCCATCCCCTACGAGCGCCGCCAATGGGAGGGCGCCATCCTCATCTATCGCCTGAACGCGCCAGCGGAGCCGCGCACTCGATATTACTACGAGCTAACCGTGGAAGGCGGCGACGGAAAGATCGTGGGGGTGTACTTCGCTAGCCGCGATTACCCGGATGGCCAGGCTTACGAGGCCGAGGTGCCGCAGGAATACGACTTCTACTTCGAGGTCAACGTCAAGCAGCACGCCGACTTGGATGCGCTCTACCACGAGCAGTTCGACAACTTCGATCTGCACTACCCCGGCCTAGAGAACGTGAAGGCGGCCGTCGGCAAGCGCGACTGGGAGACCGCGTGCCGAGAGCTGGTTGCGTACTTCGAAGGGCGAGCCGATCTCGTCGATCCTCGGCGCACGGGGTGCCAAAGGAACGCCGATTTCGACGCCACCCACGCCGACCTGGCGGTGGAACAGAAGCACCTCGACCGGGGGGTGCTGGTCGATCTCGGCCCCGACTGGAACTACCTCGCGACCTGGTCTACCCGCGGCGGCGTCGGCCTCACCCGCTCCGGCCTGCGCAAGTACCTCGCGGCCGGCTACAGCCAGACCTGCGACGAAAAGTACGCGATTGCGTTCAACAGCATGATGGAGTCGTTCTTCCGCAACTTCCCCTCACCCATCGGGTCCGGCGTGATCTCTGGCAAGGAGCAGATCGGCCCTACCTTCAACAGCGGCGTCGCTGGTGGCTCGATGTGGGCATCGCTGTCGATCGCCGCCCGCATGGGCCACGGCTTCTATTACTACACGCCGTTCGTCAAGTCGGCGAATTTCAAGCTCGATACGCGCGCAGCCTGGGTCTTCAACATGGTCGACATGGCCAATGTGCTCGAGTTGATGAAGGCCGGCGGCAACTGGGAGACCCAGAACACCATGGCGCTCGCGGCGTTCGGCCTGACCTATCCCGAACTCAAGAAGTCGAAGAAGTGGGTCGCACAGGGCCGCGACGGCCTGGTCAAGAACTTCTTCGAGACGGTGCGGCCCGACGGCACCCTCGCCGAGGCCAGCGTCAGCTACACCATGCTCTGCATGAACCGCTATCTCTGGATGCTCGAACAGCCCGCCGAGGCCGGGCTCGACCCGCCCGCCGAGATGCGCGACCGGCTGGAGAAGATGTGCGAATACATCATGTACTCGACCCTGCCCGACTGGCGGCTCCCGGCCTGGGGCGACAGCACGGCCGCGACGACTTCCTGTGGGTGGCGACCAGGGGCAAAGAGGGCACGCCGCCCGCGAGAACTTCCGTGGCGTTCCCCGACGGCGGCTACTTCGTGATGCGGTACCGCTGGCGCGGACCGACCGCGGTCGTGCACAACGGCTACTCGGGGTCGCACGGCCACAAGGACGCCAACAGCATCGTCATCGGCATATTCGATAACCAGGTCGTGACCGATCCCGGCATCTGGGTCTATGGCACGCCGGAATCAGCAGAGCTGACCGCCACCAGGTCGCACCCCACCATGACCGTGGATGGCCGCGACACCAAGAACGGCGACTACCAGAACCGGTGGACGAGCCTGTCGCAGTTCGACTACCTCGACGCCATCAACGGCGGCTTCGAGGGCAGCGACGTCATCCACCGCCGCCGCGTCGTCTTCATCAAGCCCGACACCTGGGTGATCTGCGACCAGGTCAAGGGCTCCGGCGAGCACCGGTTCGACATTCGGCTTCCCCTTGACGACGCGAGCGTGGCCGACAATGGGCGCGGCCCGCCGGTGAGTGTCAACATGCTCAAAGACGGGTGCGTGGTGTTCCCGTTGGACATGACGAGCGCTGCATGCCTATACCCGGTAGAGACCGCAGGCGTGGAGTTCAAGCTGGAAAAAGGCAAGACCGCTCAGCAGCAAGTAGACGGTCAGCTTCGCGATATTCCGGTCGCCCGATACAGCCGGCGCGCGGCCGCGCGCGATCAGTTCAAGACTATGTTCGTGACCGTAGCGGCAACGGCGTTCCGCGCGACCAAGCTGCCGGACACGGACGGCGCTCACGCCTACAGGCTCGATGGTTTGGTCACCGATGGCGTCGTCCGCTTGGCCGACCCCAGCACCGGCCCCACGCCAGACACCGGCGAATGCCAGGTCATCACCCATGATCTCCCCAAGCTCGCCAAACCGAAGGTCACTTCGCTGTTTTGGGTGGACGGCCGCGTCGCGCGCGACGGCAAGCGCCTCATCGCCGAATCACAGGCACCCATTGCCGCTCTCCAGGTCCGCTACGACCGCGGTACACTGTACATCGACGCGGAAGGCGAGGATCCCACGCTGCGCGTGTGGACGCAGGGCACGAAAACGCTGGTCGTCAATGGGGGCGAGCGCCGACAGATCGCCGATGGCGCGGAGTACGTCACTCCGTTTGCGCGCGGTCGGTCGTGACGTTCGCCTCGTGCTGCCACAGCCAGATGTTGTCCCAACCGCCTGGCCTCAGGCATCGTGAGAACGCCACCACGACCTTGCCGCGCCAGATGGCAATCTCAGGGTCGCGGTCGGTGCGCTTGCTGGTGGTGATCTGCTGGGGCTCGGTCCAGGTGCGGCCCTCATCTCGCGAACTGGCTAGGCACAGTGCGCTGGTGCCTCCCAGTGACTTCACATACGCCACCCAAATAGTGCCGTCGGGCGCCCACACACACCGGCTGGAGATGGCTTCTTTGCGTTCGATCAGCGTCTTCGGCTCGCCCCAGGTCTTGCCGCCGTCCTCGCTCAGCCGGTACTTCAGAGAGCCGGCAGGCGGCCAGAAGAATTTGTCGCTGCGCGGACGGTCATCCGGCCATATCACCTGGTAGGTGAACTCGCCGGCGTCCGTGTACGTCACGATGACCCGCTGTCCCCGCGCCGCGATGGCGGGAAAGCCCGCGCCCTGCGCCAGAGCGAGGGGATCTCGCCAGGTCTCGCCGTCGTGGCTGTGCGTCACCCAGATGGTCTCGGCAACATGGTCTTCCCCGCACAGGTAATAGCCGGAGCCCTCGCCGTCACCACACACGTCAAGGCGGCTGAAGTCCTTGTCCTCCTTGACGTGGTAGATGAACCACTTCGCGGCGTCGGAGTCTGGAGGAGGCGCCCTCGAGCTGGCTCTGACCGACGGCAGGGAATAGGGCAGCGCTGTCAGGGGCGGCCCCGCCAGCGCCTTGGCGATCGCCAGAGGCCATGTGGCCTCTTCGTTCGTGGACACCCGATAGACGACGGCCTCGGTTCCCGCCTTGGAGTCATACATGTGACGCGGGTGGACAACGATCAAGTCCCGGCCGTTGCCGGCCATCGCCAATCGTGCGTAGACCGAGCCTCCGTTTGCGAGTGCGAGCCGGGCCGACCCTGCTGACTTCATTATCTTGCCCTGGTACTTGGTAAGGTCGACCCAGGACAGCGGCCACTGGACAGTCTGAATCGACTGCGCCGCCGGCGGGGGGCCACAGACCGGAAACAGCGGGCAATACCGCCCGGTCGCCACCACCGGATCGCCAACCCAGAACAGGACGAGATCCCCGCCAACGTCGACCAGCGCCGGATGACGGGCGTCTTGAGCGCGGATTACCTGCGTCTCGCACCATTCGTCGTCCGCCGCGAGGACGCCGGGACGCCCGCCCGCGAGCAGAAGCCACGCAGCTATGGCCAGCGCAACGGTGCTCCCGTGGTGCGCGGATGGAGTCCGCGGTTTGAGCAGGCAGTTCACGATGCACCTCCCGCTGGCTTCACACGCCAAGCCACGCCCAACAGTCAGGCGAATACTACCATGAACGTGAGGGCGGCGCAATCGGATGGAGAACTGCGCCGATGCCTGGCTTTGCGACGGCTGCCGCGAGGACGCTGCGGCACCGAGGCTCAGGTCGCTACCGGGGATGGCTGTGGGCGCGGGAGCACATCGCATGCGCGCCGCGCCATCCGCGCGATCCGCTCCATTCGCTCCCGCGCCAGCGCGTACGCGATCTCCCGGGCCCAGTCGAGATCGGCCTCGACAGAGTCAGCGGCGGAGCGGGTCCGTTCGTAGATTCTCAATTCGGCGTTGACGGCGCCGATAATCCGGTGCCCGCCGTGGCGGAGTTCGAGGCCCAGGGCGTTGAGGATCTCGTCGTAGAGCGGAGCGTAAAGACCGTTCTTCTCCAGATGGCCGAGTGCCTTCGGGTTGAACAGGTCTACTGCGAGGAACAGCGCGCCGCCAACCGCAGCAGAGCGAGGTTCCAGTTGGAGTGTCCCCCACGATGGGGACCGGTGCGCGGTCCAGCCCGCGCGGAAAGGCCTGGTTCTCTGGATACCAGAGCAGGATTAGGTCTGGCCGCCACTCGTTTGGGAGGCGGCCGAGGATCGTATCGAGTGTGTCGTCAGCGAGGTCGTAGCGCAGGTGAAAAGCCTGGCCGGGAGGATCGGTGACGCAGCGAATCCACTCGTGCTCGTGGTGCAGCTCGGGATTACCTTCGAGGCATTCGAGTCCACCGAAGACGAGAATTCTCATCATGCTCTCCCGGCCGGTCGGCGAAGACCATCCCCTATACGGCTTCGGCCAACGCGGCGATCGACTTGAGGATCAGACGGCGGGCAAGCGCGATGAGCCAGAATGCCCCACACGCTCCTTGACGGCACGCGGTAACCGATAGTAGGATAGCGCGCCGTTGTGTTGCGCCCTGCGCCACGCGGCGAAGCATCGCTGCCGGGCGCGGCGGCACAGTGCAGCGCACAAGAAGACCATAACTATACCCAGTGAAAAGTGTCGGCGGAACCGGGCTCCGCTCGGTGTGTTCGCCGGCCGCTTCCGGGCACGGATTGTGCTTGGATCAGGGAGGAAGGCAATGCCACTTACCTTTAATCCGAAGAGTAATACCCTGGAGGAGGAGCTGTATCATTACCAACTCCAGGAGCCGGACCAGCCGAACCTGTTTCGCGACCTATTCCCGTATGGTGAACCGCCTCGGATCTCGTTCAACCATCGGCTGGTTCCGATGAACCCGCCCAACCGGATGTACATCAGCGACACCACTTTCCGCGACGGGCAGCAGTCGATGCCGCCGTTCTCGGTTGAGCAGATGGTCGATCTCTTCAAGATGATGAGCCGGTTGAGCGGGCCCAATGGGATAATCCGACACAGTGAGTTCTTCCTCTACACAGAGAAGGATCGCCAGGCGGTCGAGAAGGTGCTGGAGCTCGGCCTACCCTATCCCCAGGTGACCGGCTATATCCGGGGCCGCAAGGAAGAGTTCAAGCTGGTCAAGGCCATGGGGCTCAAGGAAACCGGCATTCTGTGCTCGGCCAGTGATTACCACATCTTCCTCAAGCTCCAGATGACGCGCCGCCAGGCCATTGACATGTACCTCGATACTGTACGCGCTGCCCTCGAGGAAGGCGTGATTCCGCGCTGCCATCTGGAGGACATCACCCGTGCCGATTTCTACGGGTTCATCGTGCCCTTCGTTCAGGAGCTGATGGAGCTATCGCGGGAGGCAAACCTGCCGGTGAAGATTCGAGCCTGCGACACGCTCGGGTTCGGTGTCACCTACCCCGGGGCCAGCATGCCGCGGAGCGTCAAGGGGATCGTGTACGGTCTGATTACCTACGCCAACGTTCCGCCCGAGCAGCTCGAGTGGCACGGCCACAATGATTTCTACAAGGTTTTGATCAATGCCAGCACAGCCTGGCTGTATGGATGCGCGACGGCCAACGGGACGCTGCTCGGTATCGGCGAACGCACCGGCAACACCCCCATTGAGGGTCTGGTGTTCGAGTACGCGGGCCTGCGGGGCACGCTTGACGGCATGGATCCCACGGTGATCACCGAGATCGCGCGCTATTTCGAGGATGTGATTGGTCATCAGATCTCGCCCAACCAGCCATTTGTCGGCCGCAATTTCAACTTGACTCGCGCCGGTATCCACGCCGACGGGCTGATCAAGGACGAGGAGATCTACAACATCTTCGACACCGGCGCGATCTTGGGCAGAGCGCCCGTGGTCGCAGTCACCGACAAATCGGGCCGCGCGGGAATCGCTCACTGGATCAACACCTACTTCCGGCTTGATGGGGATAATGTGATCGACAAGCGGCATGCCGGCGTCGATGCGATCTACGAAGAGCTGACCAAGGAGTACGACGCCGGGCGAACGACATCGGTCTCCGACGAGGAGATGCTCGCGCTGGTGCGCGTGCACCTGCCGGAGCTGGCAGAATGATAATGGCGTCATTCTGAGCGGTGCGCAGCACCGGGAGTAACCTCGGCGCCGAAGGGGAGATCCTTCGCGTCGCTATGCGACGTTCAGGATGACGGGTTCGTTAGTTCCTTCAGCATCGCCAGCGTATGATCGCCGCCCAGGAGTTCGTAAGCGTCGGGGTCCCGCTCGCGCCAGGTCGCCAGCCGCTCGCGGATTCGCCGTTCGAAGGCGGTGAGGTCGGGCAGGGGCCGGCCGGCTTCGGCCATGTCTGCATAATAGAGCGTCTCCAGGGCATCGGTGTTGCACTGGGCGACCTGCCGCTCGTTGTCGGCCTTCGATGTCGCGCCGCCGTCGCTCCAGGCCCGAGGGCGTAATCTCGTAGCCCGCCTCCAGTGCTTCTCTGACCTGGCTGCGGACACGGCTGCGGTATGTCCGGCTGCTCCCGACGGCGCGGAAGACACGGCTGTGATCATTGCAGTTGCCGCCTGCCAGGGTCATCCACGCCTGCTGCGCGCGCGGGCTGAACTTGAACAATGCGACTGCATCGGCAACGGCGCCCGCCGGGAACGTCTGCTCCGCCCAGTCCCGGAGCAGGACCTCCGGGTCTTGATCCGGGTCTTGTGCCAGCCGAGCGAAGACATAGGCGTTGACCTGATTGCCGTAGGGCACCTCGAAGATCGGGCGCACACCCGGGTTCCAGTTTAGGCGTGCCGCGACCCGCCGCACGCCGCGGTCGCGACACACCCGCAGACGCTCCGCGAAGACATCGCCCCTGTAGCAGGGGAACTGATTGTAGCCCTGATACTCGCCCCAGCAGTCGAACTCGATCACCTGTTCACGGTCGCCCTTGCCGATCAAGTGGCTCGGCGGCTCCAACAGATGGAAGTCGCCGCTCGTGTGCTTGGTCGAGATGATGACGTCCGTTGGCAGCGCGGCCAACATCGCCAGGTAATCCGGTTCCCGATCTGGCCGGGCGATGTCGCCCCAGGTGCGGAACTGAAGTCCCTTCTCCAAGCGATGACAGATGGCGTGCGCCTGCTTAGCCATTTTCGCGAATCGCTCGGCGGGCGATAGGTCGCGGCAGGCATCACAGGCGCACTCGGTCACCCGGACCTGGGTCTCGCTGGTGGTGATCTGGAGGCCGTCGCAGTTGGGGAATCGCCGGAAGAACTCCTCGATCTTGCCTCGGAACAGCCGCCAGGTCGCGCCGCGCGCGGGACAGATGCGCGCCGTCCCCGCCAGGGTATCGCCGTAGCGCTGGTAGACCTCCTCAGGGAAGTCGAACTGATTTGTGTGGAAGACCACTCGGATGCCGAGATCATGCGCGTGTCGGATGACTTGGCGCACCGCTTCCCCGAACACCCCGGCCTGCCTGCGGTGATCTGAGTCATCGCTGAAAATGGGAGTACGATCGACCTCTGGCCGCGGCGGTCTGGTCCCCTCCTCGGTCGGCTGCTCGGAGTAGGGCGCGCCGGGCGCTGGCGGCAGTAGGAAGTCGTAGCAGATCAATCGCTCGAACCCGCGCGAGAACAGCACATACGAGGTGATCCCATAAGCCGCGGCGTAGTCGAGATTGCACTTGATCTCGGCGACCTGCGCATCCAGAGCCCTGCGGTCGACCTCGCCATCGTCGGCGGCGAGCCGGTACAGGTCGCGCAGGTTCCGGTGGTCGATGAACCCGCGATCGACGAAGGCGGGAACTTCGACGGACGGAATCGCCTTTGCCTGAGCAGCCATGTGTAGCGTTCCTCAGCAGAGCGCGGGCCGGGCTGGCGCCCTCCCGCCTAATCTGGCCTTCCACGGCACAGAGGGGCGCGCCTGCACCGAGAATTGTCCGGGCTTCAGGCCCGCTCAGTCGTCACCAGCGCTGCAAAACGATGTCGGAAGAACATCCGCCCTGATTGACAGGAGGGATTCTATCGGGGTATACTTACATTTTGCACCCCAAGATGGAATCGAGGTCTGTGGCACATGCCTATAGACGAGTATGGCCGAAAACAGGAGGAAGGGAAGATAGAACGCCTGAGTCAGCGACTGGGCAAGTACCGCCTGGTGGTTGCCGTGGCCAAGCGTGCCCGCGATCTCAAGGAACGTCAGAATCGGCTCCTGGAACAGCAGCAAACGCCCAGCCTGATCGACCGTGCCATGCGCGAGATCGCCGGAGGCAAGGTAAGACTGGCGGAGGGCGAGCCCGAATAGTCGTCGCCGGAGACGACGATGGCGAGCAAGCGAGACTACTATGAGGTCCTAGAGGTCGACCCCTCGGCCTCCCAGGACGAGATCAAGCGAGCCTATCGCCGCCTGGCCCGCCGATATCACCCCGACTGCAATGCCGGTGACCCCGACTGCGAGGCACGGTTCAAGGAGGTGGGCGAGGCCTACGAGGTGCTGAGCGATCCGCAGAAGCGGGCCCAATATGACCGCTTCGGTCAGGTGGGCGTCGGTGTCACAGGCGGGGCGGGATATGACCCGTGGCTGGGGTTCGGTGATCTCTTTGAGACCATGTTCGGCATGGGCGGACCGCGCACCCGGCAGCGGGCGGAGACGCGCGGATCCGACCTGCGCTACGATCTCGAGCTCTCCCTCGAAGAGGCCGCCCTTGGCTGTCAGAGGACGGTCCGCATCTCGCGCATGATGCGGTGCGACACTTGCCGCGGCACTGGCAGCAAAGGCGCCAGCCGCCCAGCGGTCTGTCCTACCTGCGGGGGCACCGGCCAGGTCAGCCACACCCGCACCGTTGGCTTGGGCATGCAGTTCCGGTCCGTCGGTCCCTGTGAGCGCTGTGGCGGAGAAGGCAGACTCGTCACAGATCCCTGCCCTCGCTGTCACGGTCGCGGCCGCGAGCGGCGCACCGAAGATCTCAAGGTTCGCATCCCCGCGGGCGTCGACTCGGGCGCGCGGGTTCGGCTCGCTGGCGAAGGTGATGCCGGCATGCGCGGCGGCACCTCAGGCGATCTCTATGTCAACATTCACCTGCGGCCTCACCAGGTGTTCGAGCGCCAAAACACAGAGATCATCTGCGAGGTGCCGGTCTCGTTCGTCACTGCCACACTGGGGGGCAAGGTCAAGGTTCCTACTCTGGACGGCCACCACGAGCTGGCGATTCCCCCGGGCACCCAGCACGGTGCCACTTTCCGCATCAGAGGTAAGGGCATGCCTGACCTGCACAGCGCTCACCGCGGCGATCAGCATGTCGTGGTGCGGATCGTGGTGCCCGAGCGACTCAACTCCAAACAGCGGGAACTGCTCAAGGAATTCGCCCGCCACGGCGGAGAGGACCTCGATCAAGAACGGGGCTTCTTCGACCGAGTGAAGGACGCGCTCGGCGGGGAGCCATGAGCCGGATTGCACACCGGCCATTTGCGACATCCAGCAAGTGCCAGCGCTAGTCGAAGTACATATCGTCCTTGGTGAACGCCGGCGTAGCCACCAGCAGGGCCCGGAAGCTCCCCAACGCCTGATGGCGGGTGCCGGGCTCGATGCGCACTAGGGTGCCCGGCGCGACAGCCACCTCCTGGCCATCGATCTTGAGCGCCCCCTCGCCTTCCAGGACGTAGTAGAACTCCGTGATGCGCTGGTGGTAGTGTTCGCGCGCGTTATCGACCCGCAGCCAGGTAAAGGTCGCCGCGTCGAATTCCTCGGCCTCGAGCAGCGGCCGCCGGAACCCGCAGTTGCCTCGCGCCTCGGGTATCTCCTGCAAGTGCTTGATGGTGTACGGCACGATGATAGCCTCCGTGTACCGTCGTACCTTCCGTGCGGGCGAATTGTCAACCTGCCATGAGCGCAAACCCCATGGTCCTGGGAATAACATCATTGTCAGTCTGGGA
>Ga0111223_1018_pt1 | contig 11275 bp, 11 predicted proteins | sample DeeMarSWOR152_54_FD_80387 | JGI IMG/M metagenome (GOLD analysis project Ga0111223, IMG submission 80387) | candidate division KD3-62 bacterium DG_56
TCCGGGGCGAATGGACTTGCCTGCCGAAGCGCACATCGCTGCTCACCGACCCTCCCCGCTGCGACATGCCGTGGACCTCGCTCTTCTTGACATCATATCCGCTGGAAGCCGCCGCCTGTGCCAGCACGTCGCTGGCCAAGACGATGCCCTGACCGCCGACACCGACCATCAGCACGCTGGTGGTATCGTCAGGCATCGCTCGCCTTGATGGCGCCAAACTGACACACCTGGCTGCACACCCCACAACCCGTGCACAGCAGCGGGTTAATCCTCGGCTGTCGCCGTCCCCGTTCGTCTTGCGGATCGACCGTGCCCTCGATCGCCGGGCACCCGGTCAGAAAGCAGACCCCGCAGCGCCGGCAGAGCTCGGGATCGACCGCAAGCGGCTGACCGCGCGCCGAGCGATCGAGCAGAACACAGGCCCGACGGGCGATGATAACCGACGGCGCCGGGCTAGCAATTGCGCGGCGTACGGCCGCCTCAGTCGCCTCCAGATCATAGGGATCGACCACCTGGGTATCCTCGATGCCGATGGCGCGGGCCAGCGCCTCGAGGTCTAGGCGGTGGGTGGTCTGGCCTCGGAGCGTCCTGCCGGTGGCGGGATGATCCTGGCCGCCGGTCATGGCGGTGGTCCCGTTGTCGAGGATGATCACGGTGGTCGCGCTTGCGTTGTAGGCAATCTCGACCAGGCCGGTAATGCCGGAGTGAACATGCATACGCACGAGTCCATGGTGGTCAGAGGGGGAAGCACGCTCAAGGTGTAGCAGCCAATGTCGCCGGTGACAGTGAGCTTCAGCTTCTTCAGCACATAGAATAACCCGCGGTGCGGACAACCCGGGCACATCACCGGCGGCCGCACGGGCAGGTCAGCGACCGGCTCCGAAGCCGCTTGGCAATTGCCGCCCAACGCCGTGGCAACGCTGTCCGGCCCCAATTCGCCGGTGATGCTGAGGAGTGACTTGCCCTCCACGGTGAGACCGAGCGACTTGACATGTTCCTCGATGTAGGGATCGAGTTCCTCAACCACCACCAGCCGCTCGACCCCCCGCGCGAACTCCCGAATCAGTCGATCGGGGAGCGGATAGGTCATGCCGAGCTTGAGGAAGGACGCTTTCGGGCAGACGTCCCGCGCATACTGGTAGGCGACGCCGGAGGCAATGATACCGAGAGCCCGATCGCCCCACTCGATGCGATTCTCGGCGCAGTTGTCAGACAGCGACCGGAGCCGAGTCATGCGCTCTTCCACGACTTCGTGCCGCCGGCGGGCATGAGCGGGGATCATGACATACTTATCGGTGGCGCGTTCGAAGGAAGCCTTTCGCGGCGCCCTCGCCTTATTCAGGGTGACGACCGATTTCGAGTGAGACACGCGCGTGGTCGTCCTGACCAGGACCGGTGTATCGAACTGCTCGCTGATCTCGAAGGCACGGAGGGTGAAGTCCTTGGCCTCCTGGCTGTCAGCGGGCTCGAACATGGGCACCTTGGCCGCGCGCGCGTAGTGACGATTGTCCTGTTCGTTCTGGGAAGAGTGCATGCCGGGGTCGTCGGCGGTGACCACCACCAGACCACCTTTGATACCGGTATAAGAGGCGGTGAACAGCGGGTCAGCCGCGACATTGAGGCCAACGTGTTTCATCGCCACCAATGCCCGCGCGCCGGCGAATGCGGCCCCCAGCGCGACCTCCAACGCGACCTTCTCATTGGGCGACCACTGGGAATGGAGATCGGGATACTCAGCCAGGGCCTCCAAGATTTCGGTGCTGGGGGTGCCGGGATAAGCGGCGGCCAATCGCACACCAGCCTCGTACGCGCCGCGCGCAATGGCCTCGTTGCCGGATAGCAGTCGCTTCACGTTTGGTACCTCACAAGCAAGTACCGCTCCACAACACCTGCTTGTGGCCGGCCTTTGCTCGAACCACGGCGACCCGGAAGGACTAGACCGGCGCTCCAGCAAACTATAACATACGCCCGAGGAGCGGGCAAGCAAGGTAGGTAGCCGTCCCCAGGGAGCTGCAGGGATGATCTGGAATCAAGCCGCGGAATGCATGGATCGATCCGATCTAGCTCGACTGCAGGGATATCGACTCTATCGGACGGTCAAGCATGCCTATCAAAACGTGCCCGCCTACCGAGCGAAGATGGACCAAGCGGGCGTCAGCCCCGACGATATCCGCAGCCTCGATGATCTCGTCCGGCTCCCCTTCACCACCAAGGACGACTTCCGCGAACACTACCCTTGCGGGCTATTCGCGGTGCCCATGGATCAGATCGTCCGAATTCACGCCTCCACCGGCACCACCGGCAAGCCGACCATAGCCGGCTACACCCGCAACGATATCGAGGTGTGGACCGAGGTGATGGCGCGAACCCTGGCGGCCGGGGGCACCGTCAGCAGCGATGTCGTGCAGAACTCATACGGCTACGGGCTGTTCACCGGTGGGCTGGGTGTTCACTACGGCGCCGAGAAGATCGGCGCTACCGTCATTCCTACCTCCGGCGGGAACACCGCCCGCCAGCTTCAGGTGATGCAGGACTTCGACAGCACGGTGATCTGCTGCACCCCTTCCTATGCCCTCTACCTGGCTGAGACGGGCACCGAGGCCGGGGTCGACTTCGAGCGCCTGCCCCTGCGTGTGGGGCTGCTGGGAGCCGAGCCCTGGACCAAGAGCATGCGCGACGAGATCGAGCAAAAGATGCACATCGCGGCGCTCGACATCTACGGGCTCACCGAGATGATCGGACCGGGCGTATCGTATGAATGCCTGGAGAAATGTGGAGCGCACATCAACGAGGACCACTTCCTGGCCGAGCTGATCGACCCGGAGACGCAGGAGCGCATTCCCTACGGAGGGGCGGGCGAACTGGTGTTCACTACCCTCACCAAAGAGGCGCTGCCCGTGGTGCGCTACCGGACGCGCGACATCTGCGTGCTGATGGAGGAGCCCTGTGTCTGCGGGCGAACGACCATGCGCATGGCGCGGATAACAGGCCGCAGCGATGATATGCTTATCATCCGTGGGATAAACGTCTTCCCCTCCCAGATCGAGGCGGTACTGATGGGCATCGACGGCGTCAGTCCGCACTATCAGATCGTGGTGGACCGGGAGAAGGGCAAGCTGGACGAGCTAGAAGTGTGGGTGGAGGTTTCCCCGGAGGTGTTCTCCGACGAGATTCGTCAGCTGGAGGCCCAGGAGCAGCGAATCACGTCGGTGATCAGCAACGCCTTGGGCCTGAAGGCGAGGGCAAAGCTGGTAGAACCTAAGACCATTGCCCGCAGCGAGGGTAAGGCCAAGCGGGTGATCGACAGGAGGGACCTAGGGCAATGAAGGTCACCCAGATCTCGGTATTCCTGGAGAACAAGTCCGGCCGGCTGGCCGAAGTAGCGCAGGCCCTGGCACAACAGCGCATCAACATTCGCGCTCTCTCTATCGCTGACACCATCGATTACGGGGTGCTGCGGCTGATCGTGAACGACCCGCACGGGGCGCGGGAGGCGCTGGACAAGGCGGGCTTCACCGCGACCGAGACCGACGTCATTGCGGTGGAGATGCCCGACCAACCCGGCGCGCTGGCCAAGATCATCCGACTACTCAGCGACCAGAATATCAACATCGAATACGGCTATGCATTCGTCGGCCGCTCGGGCGAGAATGCGATCGTGGTGTTTCGAATCGATGCCTTGGAGGAGGCGATCCGCTGCCTGACCGAGGCGGGCGTCCGTCTGCTCAAGGCCGAAGAAGTCTATGCGATCTGATGGGCGCTCCGTCGCCCGGCCAAAGGGGGGATGCCGCCAAACCTAGCCTGGTGCCAGCAGTCTCGATTCGCCAATTGGGAGGGAACGCAGATGTCAGATATTCGTCAGCGCAAGTGGATTGTTTTGATTGGCGTGTTATTCGCGGCAGCGGTCGTGCTTACCTGGGCCGGCTGCCGCGGTCCCGAAGAGCCCGCCCCGCCAGCGCCCCCAGCCGAGGAGCCTTACAAGATCGGCGCCATATTCGCCATCACTGGTGATGCGTCATCATTAGGCATCCCCGAGAAAAACACCGCCGAGATGCTCACCAAGAGTATCAATGAGGCGGGGGGGATCAACGGCCACCCGCTCGAGGTCATCATCGAAGACACTGAGGGCGATAACACCAAGTGCCGAACCGCGGCCCAGAAGCTGCTCGAGCAGGACAAGGTCCTGGCGGTTATCGGCCCGAGCCGGACCGGGACAACGATGGCGATTGTGGACCTTTTTGAGACTAAGAAGGTCCCTCTGATTTCCTGCGCCGCCGGCGTCATGATCGTGGAGCCAGTGCGCGAATGGGTGTTCAAGACCCCGCAGAGCGACCGCATGGCTGTGGACAGGATCATCGAGTACCTCAAGCCACAGAACATCACCCGTGTCGCCACCATCAGCGATACCACCGGCTTCGGGAAGGGCGGCCTGCGCGAATTGCAGGACCTGCTCCCCAAGGGCGGCATGAAAATCGTCAGTTCGCTGGAGTATGACAGGGACGCTACCGATATGACGGCCCAGGTCACCAAGATCAAAGGCACCAACGCCCAAGCGGTCATCTGCTGGGGCACCCCGCCGGGACCGGCCATCGTGGTCAAGAACATGCGACAACTGGGCGTCAAGATCCCGTTCGTCGGCAGCCACGGCATCGCCAACCAGCGCTTCATCGAGGTCGCCGGAAGTGCGGCTAACGGGGTCGTCTTCCCCGCCGGCCGGCTGATCGTGTGGGATCAGATGCCCGAGGACGATCCCCAGAGGACTGTGCTGAAAGAGTATGCCCAAAACTACATGGAGGCCTATGGCAAGCAGGCAGACACCTTCGGCGGGCACGCTTGGGACGCCCTGCAACTGGTGAGCCGCGCTTTGGAGAAGGCGGGGGCCGATCGCGCCAAGATGCGCGACGAGATCGAGAACACCAAGGACTTCGTGGGGACCGGCGGGATCTTCAACTTCTCGCCCAGGGATCACAACGGCCTGACCAAGGAAGCCTTCGTGATGGTCGAGATCAAGGACGGCAAGTGGACGCTGCTCAAATAGCAGCTTAGGAGGGGGCGGGCCCGAGGCTGGCCCACCCCCTCTTTTCTCCATCCCTAGCGATGTCGCTAACGTGGGGCCAACTGCTCCAGTTCCTCCTCTCGGGGCTGATGTACGGCAGCCTCTATGCCGTCATCGCTCTGGGCTTTAATCTGATTCACAACGCGACGCGCGTGGTCAACTTCGCCCAGGGCGAGTTCGTTACCCTGGGCGCGTTGTGTAGCCTATCCCTAGTCATGATCGGTCTGCCACTGCCCGTGGCGTTGGTGGGTGCGGTCGCCATCGTGACCGTGACGGGATGGGCGACCGAGCGAATGGCCATTCGCCCGGTGCGGGGCGCCTCGGTGATCACCCTGATCATCATCACCATCGGCGCCTCGGTCTTCCTCCGCGGGATGGTGACCTGGATCTGGGGCTCGGACGAGCGGCCGCCGTTGCGTCCCTTCTGGCCCGGGCCCTCGCTGGCACTGGGGCCGGCAATGGTGCAGCGACAGTACATCTGGATTCTGGGGATCGTCCTGGCCACCATGTTCCTGCTCTGGCTGTTGGGTGAAAAGACCCTACTCGGCAAAGCCATGCGCGCCTGTGCCTTCAACCAGCGGGCGGCCCAGATCGTCGGGATCGATGTCGGCCGGATGGTGCTGCTGTCGTGGGCTCTGAGCGCCGGTTTGGGGGCGCTTGCCGGCGTCATCATCGCTCCCGTGGTGACCCCGAAGTGGGACATGGGCGTCATGCTCGGCCTCAAAGGATTCGCAGCGGCGATTCTGGGTGGCATGGGAATCCCGGCGGGGGCGGTGCTGGGCGGCATCACCCTGGGGCTCGCGGAATCCCTGGGCGTCGGCCTGCTGCCGGACTGGGGCTCCGGCTACAAAGACGCGATCGCGTTCTCCATCATGCTGGCAGTCCTCTTCGTCAAGCCCACTGGCCTGCTAGGCGCCCGCTCGGAGGCGCGGTGAAGGCGGCCCTGAAAGATCCTCGCCGCCGGCGTGTGCTCACTTTTGCGGCGGTGGCCGCGGCGGTCGCAATACTTCCCGTGTTCGTCCGCAGCGAGTACTACCTCTACCTGCTGGTGATGGTGGGAATCTACACCATGGTCGCCGTCGGCCTCAACCTGCTGATGGGCTATGCGGGACAAGTGTCGCTGGGGCATGCTGCATTTGTCGCCATCGGCGCTTATACTTCAGCCATCCTTACCGTGCGAGTCGGGGTATCACCCTGGCTCGCGCTGATCGCCGCGGCATTGATCACGGCGCTCGTTGCTGCCGCGGTCGGGATGCCTGCGCTGCGGCTGCGCGGCCACTATCTGGCGATGGCGACGCTGGGGTTCGGTATGATTGTGCACAGAATCGCGCTCCAGTGGGACGGCCTGACCGCCAGTGATCGCGGCATCAGCGGCATCCCTCCCCTCAGCATCGAGGGGGTAACGCTGGTCAGCTCGACTAACGACCTCGGAACCTACTATGTGGTCTGGCTGGTGGCACTGCTGGCCGTGCTGGCATGCAGCAATATCGTCGACTCGCGCGTCGGACGGGCCATGCGCGCCGTCCACGGCAGCGAGGTGGCCGCGGAAACCGCCGGCGTCAATACCGCGCGGTACAAGCTGCAGGTGTTCGTCTTGAGTGCAGTCCTGGCCGGGCTGGCGGGGAGTCTGTACGCTCACTACATGACCTACATAAACCCTGACCCCTTCGATTTCGCTCACTCCATCGCACTGGTGGTGATGGTGGTGATCGGTGGCATGGCGAGCACCTGGGGCGCGGTGGTGGGAGCAGGCAGCGTCCAGTTCATCGAAGTACTGCTGGATGCCAGGCATCTACACGAGCAGAAGCCGGTCGCTTATGGCCTGATCCTGATGCTGATCATGATCTTTCTGCCCCAGGGACTGGCCCGCGGAGGCATCGACATCGCGGCCCGGCTGAGACGGCGCAGGCAAGCGAGAGACCGATGACGCAGCCCGTGCTGGAAGTCCGAGATTTGGTCAGGCGGTTCGGTGGGCTGGTGGCCGTCGACCGGGTAACGTTCGATGTGGCGCCCGGCAGCATCAAGGCCATGATCGGGCCGAATGGGGCGGGCAAGACCACCATCTTCAACGTGCTGACGGGCGTCCTGCCCGCCGATGAGGGCGCCTTCTCGATTGCGGGGAACCGGGCGGACGGCCTGGCGTCGCATCAGATCGCCGCCCTGGGCCTGGCACGCACCTTTCAGAACGTCGAGCTTTTTCACAACATGTCGATCCTGGAGAACGTAATGGTGGGCTGCCACACGCGCACGCGAAGCAGCCTGGTCAGCGCGGCGCTGCGCTTGCCCGCCATGCGCCAGGAGGAGCGCGCGATGCGAGAGCGTGCGCTGCGGGCGATCGAGTTCGTTGGCCTAGACCCAACTCGCGCCGAGGAGGAAGCGGGCAGCCTGTCCTTCGGCCAGCAGCGCATCCTGGAGATCGCTCGCGCACTGGCCGCCGAGCCTTCGATGCTCCTGCTCGACGAGCCGGCGGCAGGGCTGAGCACCCGTGAGAAGGCGCGTCTGGCGGATCTGCTTCGGGCGCTGTGCGATCGGGGCATCACCCTGTTCCTAGTCGACCATGATATGGAGCTGGTCATGCAGGTCTCGGAGGACGTGCTGGTCCTCGACCGCGGCCGCAAAATCGCCGAGGGCACCCCCCGTGAGGTGCAGAGGGACCCGGAGGTCATCGGGGCCTACCTGGGAGAGGGCCTCTGACCATGCTGCGAGTTTCCAGCGTCATCACCTATCACGGAGCGGTGCAGGCGCTCAAAGGCGTATCGCTGCATGTCACGCAGGGCGAGATAGTGACCATAGTGGGTGCCAACGGGGCTGGGAAGACCACGCTCTTGACTACCATCTCGGGCCTGACGCCGGCCGCCCGCGGCACGGTCCACTTCGCCGATCAAGAGATAACCCGCTGGCCCTCCCAGCGCATCGTCAATGCCGGCATCTGCCAGGTGCCAGAGGGCCGCCAACTATTCGGCGAGATGTCAGTCGACGACAACCTCACGCTGGGCGCCTATCAGCGAAGCCGCCCCGACAAACGATCGTTGCCAGCGGAACTGGACGCTCTGTTCGAGCTGTTTCCGGTGCTCTACGAGCGCCGCCGACAGCGAGCCGGGACCTTGAGCGGCGGAGAACAGCAGATGCTCGGCATCGCACGTGCCTTGATGGCGGCGCCGAAGTTGCTACTGCTGGACGAGCCCTCGGTGGGGCTGGCCCCGCGCGTGGCGCGGGACATTTTTCGCGTCATCGCCAGCCTGCGCAAGCGAGGAACCACCATGCTTCTGGTCGAACAGAATGCCCGCGCTGCGCTTCAGGTAGCTGATCGCGGCTATGTCATGGAGACCGGCGCTATCGTCTTAGAGGGGACCGCCCAGGAGCTACTGGACGACAAGGAGGTACAACGCGCCTACCTGGGCAAGGGGTATGGCCAGCAGCCTTGGGAGTGAGTTGATGCCGGTTTGGTCTAAGCGCTGGGAGTGCATGGACCGGGAGGAGCTCCAGCAGGTTCAACTGGAGCGGCTGCAAGCTACCGTCAACCGAGCGTATAAGAACGTTCGCTTCTACCATCAGCAGATGGACGCGGCGGACTTGGCGCCGGAGGATGTCCAGTCGCTGCAGGATATCCGAAGGTTCCCTTTCACCACCAAGGATGACATGCGCGAAGGCTATCCCTATGAGATGTTCGCCGTTCCGCTGCGCGAGATCGTCCGCATCCACGCCTCCAGCGGCACCACGGGACAGCCCACTGTCTGCGGGTATACCAAGCGCGACCTCCAGACCTGGAGCGAGCTAGTCGCCCGTATCATGACCGCCGGCGGCGTAACCCGCAACGACGTGGTGCAGATCTTCTTCGGGTATGGGCTGTTCACGGGAGCGTTCGGGCATCACTACGGCGCGGAGGAGATCGGGGCATCGGTGATTCCGGCATCGGCAGGCGGCACGCAACGGCAGATCCAGTTGATGCAGGACTTCCGCACTACGGCCCTGGTGGGCACGCCGAGCTACGCCCTTTACATAGCCGAGGTCTTGGAAGAAATGGGCATCCATCCCGACCAGCTCAGTCTGCGCGTGGGGCTGTTTGGCGCCGAACCCTGGTCGGAGCGGATGCGGGAGGCGATCGAGAACAAACTGCACATCACCGCTAGCGACAACTACGGCCTCAGCGAAATCATCGGCCCGGGCGTCTCGGGCGAGTGCGAGCATCGGAACGGTATGCACATCAGCGAGGATCACTTCCTTCCCGAGATCATCGATCCCCAGACAGGGGAGCTGCTGGAGCCCGGGCAGGAAGGCGAACTGGTGATCACCGCCCTCACCAGGGAGGCGATGCCGATGATTCGCTTCCGAACGCGTGATCTGACCACACTCGATGTCGAGCCATGTCCGTGCGGCCGGACGACAGCGCGGATGGCGCGCGTCGGCCAGCGAACCGACGACATGATCATCTATCGTGGAGTAAACATCTATCCATCTCAGGTCGAGGCGATCCTGGCCGAGGTTGAGGGCACCGAGCCGCACTTCCAGATCGTGCTCGATCGCAAAGGGGCACTCGATGAGATGGAGGTCCAGGTGGAGGTCTCGCCCGAGATCTTTCCGGACACCATGCGCAAGCTGGTCGAAATGGAAGAACGGATCCGCTCGCGCCTGGCGGCCCAGATCGGCATCTCCCCCCGGATCAAACTCGTGGAACCGAAGACCCTGGAACGCACCAGCGGGAAGGCTCAACGAGTCATCGATCGGCGCCCCGATGCGGAAGGGGGGTGAGCCCAGAGGCCAGAGGGGGCCGGGTGCGCGGCATCCGGCAGGCAGAAGTGAGATCAATGACAGGGGTGACAAGCCTATGAACGGCCATAAGTGCATCTTGGCATTCACACTCTTGGCGTTTCTGCTCTGTCTCGCCACGGCGTCGGCGCTGGCAGAAGATGACGGGCTCAAGATTCAGGGCTGGATGCTCAACCGGCTCTACGCGGGGCCCGGCAACGCGCATTTCGAGATGGAGCGAATCTCGCTGTCGGCCAAGAAGAAGATCGACACCGACATCGACGCCTACGTAGAGTACTACTATCACCACTGGGTCAATCGTAATGTTGCCTTGGGCTCACCGTGGTTCCTGGAAAGCGCCTATGTGAACTACACCGACGAGCGCGGCAACAACCTGCGTGTGGGCAAGGGTCGCAACTATTGCTTCGGGATCGTGCCCGACTACGGCAATCGAAAAACCAGCGAGTATGGGCTGGTCGCCGAGACCTTCACCCAGGAACGCATTGTGGGCGTCCAGTACTTCGGATCCACCCCGGACAAGAAGTTAGACTACGGCATCGCCGCCTATAACGCGTTGAAAATGGGCTCGCGCAACTCCGGAACCGACCAACAGGTCTTCCGGGATTGGCCGCCTCCCATCGAGCATGTTGTGAGCCACCTCGCCGACAAAGGCGAGGGCGACAACCTGGAGTTCAGCGCTCGCGTCGCGGCACCGGTCGTGGAGGGCGGCAAGGTCGGTCTCTCCTACCGAACGGGAGAGCTGCGCCCCAGCGAGATATCGTATCTCTTCAGCAAGAATCTGGTGCCGGGCGGCACCACCGACGATACCAACCGGCGCTGGGGGGCCGACTTCGACTACAAGGGGCCGACCGGACTGGTGGCCCAGGCCGAGTACTACGACGCTGAGGCCAGCACGCTCGACTTCAAGGGCTGGGACGTTCTCCTCGGCTATGTCCCGCCCGATGACCCCATGGGCGTCAAGTTCTACGCCCGCTACGGGCAACTGGACCTGAATCCGCCGGCTGTGACGACCAGCGAGTACACGTGGGATCAGAAGCAGTTGATTCTGTCAGTAGTGAAGCCGCTGCGCGCAAAGAAGCCCGTCTGGCTTCAGCTGGAGTACATCAAGAACGACGAGGATCCAGATCCCGTTTCGTCCGAAAGGGACAACGACGTGTTGTTCCTTGAGCTGTTCACCGCCTTCTGATCGAATCCTCGGGCTTTGCCCAGGGGCCGGGGCCGCTTCGATGCGGTCCCGGCCCTCGCTAGTCCCAAAGCCCAGGAGCACCGTGCCTGCGGGCTATCTTGGCGGCGAGATCTCGTCGATCGCGTGGAGTTCCTCGTCGGAGAATTCGAGGCGCTTCAGGCAGCCGACGTTTTCCTCGATATGCTCGACCCGAGAGGCGCCGATCAGCGCGGTAGTCACCGCCGGGTGGCGCAGCACCCAGGCAATCGCGATCTGCGGCAGGCTTT
>Ga0111223_1016_pt1 | contig 10790 bp, 8 predicted proteins | sample DeeMarSWOR152_54_FD_80387 | JGI IMG/M metagenome (GOLD analysis project Ga0111223, IMG submission 80387) | candidate division KD3-62 bacterium DG_56
GCGGTGGGCAGTTTCACGTTCATCCTCCATGCGCACCTGCCTTATGTGCTCGCTCACGGGCGCTGGCCGCACGGGACTGATACCCTGTTCGAGTGCGCGGCCGAAACCTATCTGCCACTACTCAACATATTCAATCGGCTGGTCAGCGAGGGCTGCTCGCCAAAGGTAACGCTCGGTATCACGCCGGTGCTCACCGAGCAGCTAGCGGATGAGGAATTCAGGCGCGAGTTCCCCGAGTACCTGGAGATTCGCATTCGCGGTGCGGACGAGAATCGCCGCGAGTTTGAGCAAGAGGGGGAGCCCCATCTCGCCGAGCTGGCCAAGATGTGGCACCAGCATTTCATGGGCATTCGCGACGAATTCGTCCACCGGTACGGGCGCGATCTGGTGGGCGGATTCCGGGCGCTGCAGGACGGCGGCCACATCGAGATCATCACCTCGGCGGCCACCCACGGCTATCTGCCGCTGATCGGCGAGGACACCAGCGTACAGGCACAGGTCAAACAGGGGATCGCCGCCTACCAACGCCACTTCGGCCGGCCGCCGCACGGCTTCTGGCTGCCCGAGTGCGCCTATCGTCCGCGTTACCGGTGGGCCCCTCCGGTGACCAACGGCATCTCCGCCCAGCCCCGGCTGCGCAAGGGGGTCGAGGAGTTCCTGAGCGAAAACCAGATCGATTACTTCGTCATCGACAGCCACATGCTCATGGGCGGCGAGGCGATCGGCGTCTACCTGGATCGCTTCGAGGCCCTACGTACCCTGTGGCGGCAGTTCGAGGCCGCCTATCGACCCCAGCCGATCGATACCGACAAGTCGACCTTCCGGCCCTACCTCGTCTCATCGTCGCCGGAGGGGATGCGACCGGTGGCCGTGTTCAGCCGAAATCCGGAGACCAGCATCCAGGTCTGGAGCGGCGAGCACGGGTACCCGGGCGACGGCTGGTATTTGGATTTCCATAAGAAGCACTTCCCCGGCGGGCATCGCTATTGGCGCGTGACGTCGGCCAAGTCCGACCTGGCCGAGAAGAAGACCTATGAGCCCCATCGCGCTGCAGAGCGCGTGCCCGAGAACGCGGGCCACTTCAAGCAGTTGGTAAAGGATTTGCTTTGGCGGCACAATCAGGAGGGCGGCGGCCACGGCATACTCTGCGCCGCCTACGACACCGAGCTGTTCGGGCACTGGTGGTATGAGGGAGTGGAGTGGCTGTATCACGTCATCAAGTGGGTCCATGACGATCCCGACCTGCGGTTGGCCACGTGCTCCGAGTTCCTGGCCGATCACGGCCCAAGCACGGTGATCAGTTTGCCCGAAGCCTCCTGGGGCCAGGGCGGGTTCCACTGGATCTGGCTGAACGAGTGGACTACTTGGACTTGGAAGCACATCTACCGCGCCGAGGCCGAGATGCACGCGCTGGCGGTGGAGTTCGGTGAACGCGATGATTCGCAGTTGCAGGACATCTTGCGCCAATGCGCTCGCGAGCTTCTGCTGCTGGAGAGCAGTGATTGGCAATTCTTGATCAGCACCTGGAGCGCCCGCGACTACGCGGAGGCACGCGCCGCCTATCATGCGCAGGCGTTCCAGCGGCTGGCGGCGATGGCACGGAAGTGCGGACGCGGAGAAGCAGTCGACCACGTGGATTGGACATTCCTGGGCGACTGCCAGCGGCGCGACGCGATCTTCCCCGACGTCGAGCCGAAATGGTGGGCGCGCGTCGACTACCCGCCGCAGGAATAGACGCGACGGCTGCGGAAGGTCCGGTGATGCTATGGGGTCGCTGTTCGGCCCCGAGCGCAATCGCGGCGGAGCAAATTGCCATGAGATACACGATGCTAACGGTCGCCGCGTTGGTTGGTGTCTGCGCGTTGCCTGCGGGTGCCCAACCGGACGTGCTGTCCGCGGCGCGGGCAGCGGATGCCAAGGTTTACTTCCCGCAGGAGCATGGCCTGCGGGACCTGCGCGCCGACATCCAGATCGAAGCCAAGGCCGAGACTGCCGAGGTCACGCGTCTGCGCTATCTCTGGAAGTCGCCGGGGTGCGAGCGTTGGATGTCGCTAGGCGAGCATCCCGCGGTGATAGACTCGCCCGATTTCTTCGACGTCTGGGCAGTGGCGATCGTCCGGCGGCCGTTGGTGGAGGCGCTTGCGAGCTGCCGGCAGGCCTCGGTCCGACGAGTCGGCAATGACCTGGTCATCACCGGGGTCCGGGGACCGACCAACCTTCCCGAGCGGATCGAGATCACGGTATCCAAAGGGCTGCCTTCGAGACTGGAGCGCAAGTGGCACGACCGAGCCATTATCATCACCGACATCCGTTACGAGAAGCGCGGCGGCGGCCAGGTGCCGAGCCGGTTCCGACTGGAGGTCCAAGAGGCGCGCGAGAAGGCGCGGATCGATGTCTCTGTCAAGCACCAGGAGATCCACGGGATCTGGCTGCCGGAATCGATCACCATCAAATCCGGTCGGGAGTCGGCCCGCCTGGTGGTCGGTCGCTGCCAGGTCAACGAGGGCGTACCGGAGCTGAAGTGCGAACCACCGCCTCCGGCAGGCGCGGCACCCACACCGTAGCCCGCGCCAAGGGCAGCCGCTCGCGGGAGGGCATATCACCCGTGCGCTTTGCCGGGCGGTGACTGGTATGCCTCCGTCTATTCAGTTCGCGTTCGTCGTCCACAACCACCAGCCCATCGGCAATCTTGACTGGGTGATCGGCCAGGCCTGTGAGCAGGCCTACCTGCCTTTCCTCGAAGCCCTCCAGCGCCACCCCGGGGTGACGGTCGGCCTCCACCAGACCGGGCCGCTGCTGAAATGGATGGACGAGCGGCGGCCAGACATCTTCGACTTGGTCAGGGCCCTCGCCGATGCCGGCCAGGTGGAGATAGTCACCGGGGCCATGTATGAGCCCATCCTGCCGGTGATCCCCCAGCGCGATCAGGTTGGCCAGATTCGGCAGATGACCGGGTACCTGGAGCAGCGATTCGGCCAGTCTCCGCGCGGCGGCTGGCTCGCGGAGCGGATCTGGGAGCCAAGCCTACCTGGCGCGCTGGCAGAAGCAGGAATCGTGTACACGCTGCTCGATCAGCGGCACTTCCAGGCGGCGGGGACAGCGGACGAGAACAGCCTCGGCTACTTCATCACCGAGGATCAGGGGGCAACGGTCGCGGTCTTCCCCATCAACGAGACGCTGCGCTGTGGCATCCCCTTCGAGCCCCCGGAGAAGTCCATCGATTACCTTCGCTCGCTGGCGACCGACGGCGGTGACCGGCTGGCGGTGTTCGCTGATGACGGCGAGAAGTTCGGCGACTGGCCGGGCACCCACGACTGGGTCTACGGCCAGGGCTGGCTGGAGCAGTTCTTCTCACTGGTGGAAGCCAACGGCGACTGGCTGAGGCCGACCACGTTGGGAGCATATCTCGATTCTCATCCGCCGCAAGGCCGCATCTATCTTCCCTGCGCCTCCTATCCCGAAATGGAGAAGTGGTCGGGCGGGTTCTGGCGTCATTTCCTGGCCCGCTACTCGGAGGCCAATGTTATGCACAAGAAGATGCTTTGGGTCAGCGACCTGGTGGCACGTGCTTTCCCAGAGAGTGGACGGTCGGTCGACGCGGAGGCGGCCGCCTCCGCGCGCGACGACCTCTGGCGCGGCCAATGCAACTGCCCTTACTGGCATGGGGTCTTCGGCGGGCTGTACCTGCCTCATCTGCGGGCGGCCAACTACCGACACCTGCTCCGCGCGGAGCGGACGGCGATCGCGGCCCTGCCCGCGCGCCGCAGTCCACCAGCGGTAGCACACCTTGACCTTGATGCCGATGGCCGCGAGGAGGCCATGCTGCGGTCGGCACATCTTGGCCTCGTGGTGCACTCCGTTGGCGGCGCGATCATGCTGCTCGAGGACTACCGCAGGGACTGGAACCTCCAAGCCACCTTGGCGCGGCGACCTGAGCGCTATCATGAGGAGATGCGGGCGAAGGCGGCCGAGAAGGGAGAGCCGCTGGACGAGTTTCGCTATGACTGGCACCCCCGCTGGTCGGCACTCGATCACTTCTTCGGCGCCGGAACGACCCTGGAGGCGATGGCCGATGCGCGCTGGCTGGAACAGGGCGACTTCGTCACCGGCAGTTACGGGTGGAAGCGTGTCTCCGGACGCGACGCCGGTGTGATCCTCCATCGCGATGGCCACGTCTGGGTCGGCGACTGGTGGGCTCCAGTCGCCCTGGAGAAGGAAATCAGGCTGGCGCGCGATCGGGCGGCTGCGGCGGTGAGCCTGCGTGTTGCCAACCTCGGTGATCGCGATGCCGAGCTCTGGCTCGGGTCGGAATGGAATCTGGCGCTGTCTGGCCCGCGAGGGGAAGGAAGAGGGTATCACGTCGCGGGCGCGGCCGCCGGTCTCGACCTCGATGCTCGCGCCGAGCACCAGCGGCTGGACGACCTGGCGCTGGTCGATCCCTGGCTCGACCTATCGGTTCGCTTCCAGTTCGGTCAGCCGACCGACGTCTGGACATTCCCCGTCGAAACCGTCAGCCAGGGCGTCGAAACCATTGATAAGATCTTCCAACACAGCGCGGTCATACTGCACTGGGGAATCAGTGTCGGTCCCGGCGAATCGTGGGAGACAGACTTTACGCTGACGCTGGAAGCGCTGCAGTCATGAACGACGAATCACAGATCCGGGACGAACTCGCCAGGCAACACGCCATGGTGGAGGAGCACCACCGCCTAATCCGGGGGCTTCGCCGACGGTTGGTCCTGGAGCGCGTGGTCTTCATTGGCTTCATCGCCGTGCTGCTGGTCGTCATCTGGCGCATCGCCGGCCCGCGCCAGCCGGCAGTCATCCAGGTCAACGGCAAGCACCTGGCGACCGTGGCGAGCAAGCGAGTGGCCGAGGAAGTCATCGCCTGGGTGATGCGGGAGCAGGCCGGCGAGGCCGCGCCGTTCGCCAGGTTCCGAGAGAAGGTGACCGTGGTCCCGGTGCCGCCCCGCAGCGCCGGCCGTATCATGCCCGCCAACGAGGCGCGCGCCAAGTTGGCAGAACGCGCGGAGGCCATCGTCCGCGGCTATGGAGTCTATGTCGACGGTCGCCTGGGGGCCGTTCTCCCCACTAAGAAGCAGGCCGAGCGCACCGGACAAGAGGCTCAGATCAAGTTCGCTCGGCGAGGGAGCCAGCGCCTGACGACGTCGTTCCGAGAGTCCGTGACATTCAAGCCGGTTACCGTCAAGCCCAACCAAGTCGTGCTCAGCACGCGCGCCGCCGTGGACGAGCTGACGAAGCCGCGCGGTAAGCCGCGGATGTACATCGTGAAGGCGGGTGATACAGCGTGGCAGATTGCCGATCGCCATGGACTTACGCTGGAGGACCTCGAGCGGCAAAACCCCGGCCGTGACCTGAACCATATCCGCATCGATGAGGAGCTGTCGCTGGGGCCAGCGAAGCCTATGCTCACGGTAGTGGCGGTCGAGGAACGACGGATCGTGAAACGGATCCCGCACCGGGTTGTGGCCATCCCTACCACTGACATCGCCGGCGGTCGGCGCAAAGTGATCCAGGAGGGAAGAGACGGCCAAGAAGTGAGCATCGTCCGCAACACTTACCACAACGGCCTGCTGGTCAAGGAGGAGCTGATCTCCAAGCAGATCGAGCAAGCGCCGGTCGCCGAGAAAGTGCTCGTCGGTCGTTAGAGGGCCGTGAAATCAGGTGTTGTGCGCAGCGAAAGCCCGGCTCCTTGCGGGCATCATTTGATCTGCTGTTCGATCACGGCCTCGCCCGAGCGAATGTCACAGACTCGAACGGTTGCCCCCTCGATGACCGCGGCTGTGGGCACCGCCTCCCCGCGCCACTCCCATTTGGGCAGGCTCGGGCTTCCCGGGTTGAGCAGGACCCCGTTGCGCGATAGTTCGGCCATCGGATGGTGGGTGTGGCCGGAGACGAACACGTTGAGCCGATAACGCTCGATCAGTTGGGCCGTAGCCTCCGGGGTCACATCTTCGCCGTGGCTGACCATGATGCACAGGCCTTCGTGCTGTACCAGCGCGTAGGGCGCTTGGATCGGCCAATCCAGCACTAGCTGGTCTACATCGGAGTCGCAGTTGCCTCGCACCACGACTAGCGGCGCCGGCGACTCGTTCAGCGCCTGCGCCAGGGCCGCCGGGTCGTAGCCGTCAGGCATGGGGTTCCGCGGACCGTGGTAGAGGAGGTCGCCCGCATGCAGGATCAGCTCCACGCCGCGAAAGCAGTTGTCAAGGGCCTGCCGCCACCCCAAGAGGCTGCCGTGGGTATCGCTGATGACGCCGATCCGCGGGCTAGGTCGCCTCACTGGGGAAGCACGGCTGGCATCTGCATGACGTGCACGTCGACGGCCATCTTCGACCATTTGCCCGTCAGGCTCTTGCGATGGATGGTGAACTTGAGATCGGAGCCGATCTTGGACGCGCGCACCATCTTGACCAGCGCGTCGGCGCTCTTGACCTGCTTGGAGCCGATCGCGGTGACGATGTCTCCCCTCCGAAGGTCCGCGCTCGCCGCGGGACCGCCGGCGATCACCTCGTGGATAAAGGCGCCCTCTTTGACGGGCGGCTTCAGCTCCCGCACTCGCTCCGGGGGGAGCTTGTCGATACTGATGATGTTCAGGCCCACCCAAGGCCGGGTAACGCGGCCCTTCTCGATGAGCTGGGGCATCAACTCCTTGACGGCATTGCTGGGAACCGCAAAGCCCCACAGGCCAACCGTCCTGGGCTCTGCCTGGATGAGCGCAGTGATACCGATCACCTCACCGCGTGCGTTGATGAGCGGGCCGCCCGAGTTGCCGGGGTTGATGAGCGCGTCGGTCTGGATCAGATCCTGGTAGACGCGCCCCTCTGCCGCCGCCCGACGGCCCTTGGCGCTGACCACCCCGACGGTCACCGTGTGCTCCAGCCCCTGGGGATTGCCGATGGCGATCACCCAGTCGCCGGACCTCACCTTGTTGCTGTCACCCAATTCCGCGACGGGCAGATTGCCGGCATTGATCTTGAGCAGGGCGATGTCGGTCAGCGCATCCTGACCGCGCACCTGAGCCTTGAACTCGCGGCCATCCTGGAGCCTCACTTTGATGTTATGGGCGCCTTGCACCACGTGCTGGTTGGTGAGCACGTAGCCGTCGTCTCGCACGATGAAGCCGGAGCCCCTGCCAGGTATGGGTATGGTGCGACGCTCGGTTCGCGGCTCGCGGTCGAAGAAGGGAATCCCCCACCACCATGGGTCCCAGGAAGGAACTTCGACCTCGATCTCTGTCTGGGTATCGACGTTCACCACCGCCGGGTTGACATTCTCCACGATGGGGGCGAACGACTCCGGCACCCCCAGTCTCCCAATCGCAGCGATCGGTCCCGCGCCAGGCTTCATCCCCTGGCTTTTGGCGCTCGTCTGAATGAAGGAAATCGCGATAGCGGTGCCGATGATCCCGCCCAGCACGCCCACAATGGCGGCGACCACATAGACGCCGATCCCGACTCCGCCCTGTCGTTGTGTCATCATCTTGCCTCCTCAATGGCGGCGGTCATTTCGATGCTGCGCGGCCAGCACGGCGCCGCGCGCCCTCTGGCAAGCTCGCCAGCTCCCCCATCAGGGTCGCCATCTCGATCGCTGAATGTGCGGCCACAGCGCCTCGGTTCTCGCCTTTGGCGCCGGCACGCTCGATGGCGTGATCGAGGCTATCGGCGGTCAGAACGCCGAAGATGGTGGGCACGCCGGTCTCCAGCCCCACCGCCGAGACCCCTCGGGCGACCTGGGAGGCGATGTACTCCCAGTGCGCGGTCCCGCCGCGAATCACCGCCCCCAAGCAGGCCACCGCGTGATACCGTCCGCAGGCAGCCAGTCGCCGGGCGACGACTGGAATCTCGAACGTGCCGGGCACCCAGACCACGTCGATGTCGTCTTCCGACGCCCCGTGACGGAGCAGCGCGTCCATCGCTCCCTCCAACAGCCGCCGGGTCACAAACTCGTTGAACCGGCTCACGACCAGGGCGAACCGCAGACCTTCAGCGACCAACCTGCCCTGATACGTTTTCGCCATCTGCATCCTCCTGTGTGTCGTCGATGGTCAACAAGTGACCGAGCTTGTCGCGCTTGGTCCGCAAGTAGTGCACACTCTGCGGCGTCGCCGGCACCTGCAGTGGGACCCGCTCCATGACCTCCAGCCCGTAGGCCTCGATGTTGACCCATTTCCGAGGGTTGTTGGTCAGGATGCGCATCCGGCGCACCCCCAGATCGGCCAGGATCTGATAGCCGATGCCGTATTCGCGGGGATCGTCGGGGAAGCCCAGTTCGCGGTTCGCGTCCACCGTGTCGCGGCCGTGCTCCTGGAGTTCGTAGGCGCGGATCTTGTTGAGCAGCCCGATGTCGCGGCCCTCCTGCTGGATATAGAGCAGAACGCCGCGCGTCTCCCGCTGTATCATCTTGAGCGCCGTCTCCACCTGCGCGCCGCAGTCGCACCGCAGTGAATGAAAGACGTCGCCGGTCAGACAACTGCTGTGCACCCGTACCAGCGTGCCATCCTGGCTTACGTCTCCCAAAGTCAATGCCAAATAGGGCTTGTCATCCACGAGCGAATGATAAGCGTGCGCGGTGAACTCGCCGAAGCGGGTAGGCAACGTGATGGTGGCAGCGCGAGTGACCAGCTTCTCGTGCTGGCGCCGATATTCGATGAGATCGCGCACTGTGATTAGCTTGATCCCGTGTTCCCGTGAGAAGACCTCCAGGTCGGGCAGCCGGGCCATCGTCCCGTCGTCCTTCATAATCTCACAGATCACCGCCGCCGGGTAGAGCCCGGCCAGTCGGGCGAGATCGACACCCGCCTCGGTCTGGCCAGCTCGCACCAGGACGCCGCCCTCCCGCGCACGCAGCGGAAACATGTGGCCCGGCCGCAGCAGATCGCTGGGGGAGGTGCCCGGGGCGATCAGCGCCTTGATGGTCGCTGCGCGGTCATGTGCCGAGATGCCCGTGGTCGTACCACGGCGGGAGTCCACCGAGGTCAGGAACGCTGTGCCGTGCCGTTCCGTATTGGTGGGCGCGATGGGTGTCAGGCCGAGTTGGTCGGCCCGCTCACCGGTGATAGGCACGCAGATCAGCCCCCGGCCGTGGCTGGCCATGAACGCGATGGCCTCAGGTCCAGCGTGCTCGGCGGCGATGATGAGGTCGCCCTCGTTCTCGCGGCGTTCGTCGTCGAGGACGATCAACATCTTGCCGCGCCGGAAATCCTCTATCGCCTCTGGTATAGTCGCGAACGGCATTGCCCCTACAACCATCAATATCGTGTGAGGATCACTTTTTCGCGCGCCGCGCCGACATCGCCTGCCGAATGTCTTGCGCGCCGGTGCTGCCAACGCTACATCAGCGCGAGCGCCATCCGCACATTCTCCAGCGCCAACTCGCGCTGCCTGCCGGCCGCTTCCAGTAGATGAGGCCGAAAGTCGGCGGCCGATGCCATCGCCGCACGAATCGCCGCCGCCAGGCCCGCGCCGTCGATCTCCCCCACCTGGGCGGCCGGCGTCAGGTCTAGGCTGCCTAAGAAGGCATCGACCTTGGGATCATAGCTGATCCCCACCGGCGTGACCCCCGCCATCACCGCGAACATCAGCGCATGCAGGCGGATGGCGACCACCACCCCCGCGGTGGCCGCCAAAGCTGCGATCTCTGAGGGGCTGTACTCACCCAGGACAACATTGCCCGGCGCCACCATCGCCGCCAGCACGTTGCCGGCCAAGTCGGCGTCGCCGCGCTGCATTGGCAAGAACACGATCTCCGCCTTCTCCTCGGCGGCCACGGTATCGAGCGCGGAGGCGAGTTCTGTGATCAGGTTGGCCCGCGCCCGCGCGCTCGCCGTCGGCCCGCGCCAGTCGCGGACATTGACCAGGAGGCGCCGCCCCCCGGCCGCGGACAGGTTCTCCCGCTTTACGATGTCTTTGACGCGCCCAGCCGAGGCCGGGCTAATCAGGAATGCCGGATCGGCGGTCACCTCCACGGGGGGCCCGGCCACTCGCAGGCGTTCGAGCTCCTCAACTGATTGCCGATCGCGGACGCTGATCGCCTGGACATCTTTCAGCGTCCAACGCACCGCTGTGCGAATCAGCCGGCGGCGCAGTGGGCCGATCCCCTGGGCGAAGAGCATCACCGGCTTGCCGCGCTTGCGTGCGAGGCGGATGACGTGAAGATAGTAGAGCGGCGATCGCCAGGAGGTCACATCTTGCAGCAGGCCGCCGCCCCCGCTGATGAGCAGGTCGGCACCGTCGATCGCCCGTCCGATGTCGCCGAATCGGGCGCGGTCGACGCATTCGACGCCGTGCTCGGCCGCGGTCTCCTGTGGAGTCGCCGACAGCACCACCAGTTGCACATCGGGCGCGAGTTCGCGGAATCCCGCGACAATGCCGGCCAGGATCGCTTCGTCGCCAGCATTGCCGAATCCGTAGTAGCCCGAGATGACGACCCGACGCGCCAATGTCAGGCCTTCCCGCCTTCGGCAGAACCTGGGCGAACAGGTCGCCGCGCGAAGATGAGGATGGCGATGATGCCGATGATGGCGCCGATCCAGAGCCCGTTGGCGGTCCGCAGCAGCGAGAACAGCAAGGGCGTGTGCAGGTGCTCGTAGGTGTTGACCAGCGACACCTGGCCGACGGCACCCACCAGCAACAGCGGAATCACCCACCGCGGCCGCCCCTGCGCGGCCAGTGCCGCCGCCAGCATCAGCGCCGGATGGCCGATGGCGAACTCCTTGAAACGCGGGCGCGCGCAGAGCAGGTTCTCCAGCAGCCCTCGGATCTTCATCT
>Ga0111223_1017_pt1 | contig 10734 bp, 5 predicted proteins | sample DeeMarSWOR152_54_FD_80387 | JGI IMG/M metagenome (GOLD analysis project Ga0111223, IMG submission 80387) | candidate division KD3-62 bacterium DG_56
ATGTGCTGTTTGTTGGTATCGCCCTGCCAGGTGAAGTTGCAGCCCGACAGCGTTACCCGTCCGCCGTTGGCCCAGAGCGCGGGCTCGCCGCGATTGTGCTTGTCCCACTGCATGAAGTTGCAGGCGTTGAAGGTAACCGTACCGCTGCCCTCGATGGTGGCGATCCGGTTCGACGATCCCCAGAATGCGCAGTTCTGCAATTGCACGACGCCGCGATTGGTGGGCGCAACTTTCATCCCGTTCGCATCCGGCCCCCAATTGCCCACGAACTCGCCGTTGGTGATCAGCAGGCCGAAGAGCTCACAGTCCTCGACCAGTAGCCCATATACGCATCGGTCAGCGCCGATGCCGGAGAAATTGCCATTGGCCGATCCTTTCCCGCTGCGAAAGAAGCGATAGCCGACCTTGTAGCCGAAGCAGAACGTGTTCAGAACATACTGCCAGTCTGTGCGACCAAACTCGAAGGCGATCGCGTTATCGTTAATCCACTTGTCGCGCGGGCGTTCGCCCGTCCAGCCGCCGCTGAATGGCCAGAAGTGGACGTTCTCGACGCGGCCAACGTCGTAGATCTGGTCGACGTAGAGCCCGCGGTAGAGCGGATGCCCGTAGACGTTGCGAACATAGTGGCGGCCCGCGCCAACAAGGCTGATCGCTTGATAGGGATTGACCAGGAGCACGTCCACGATCGAAACATTGTCGGCGCCGTCGCAGCGAATCGTCCATGCATAAGGGGTGGGCTGCTCGGCGTTGTGGTCCTGATCCGGATAGTAGATGGTGACGCCCTTCAAGGTGGCGTTGTGGGAGGCCAGCCGGATCAAGGGCTCGCCCTCCGCCTTGCCCTTGTCGGCCACCGCTAGCAGCGTGGTCCCCTGGTTCTGGCTCCAGGCGGTGGGCACGGTGGCGATACCCTCCAGGGCGACATCGCGCCCGATGGTCAGGTGGCCCTTGATGAGATAGTTGCCGCGCGTCGCGGTCACCACGCCGCCGCCCGCCTTGGCGGCATCGTCGAGCGCGGCCTGGAAAGCGGCAGTGTCATCAGTTCTGCCGTCGCCGATGGCGCCGAAGGCACGCACGTCCAGTTTTGGCCCCAGCAGCATCACCTCTCCCACCGCAGCAGTCGCCGCGGGCGCTACCGCCAGCAATGCCCAATACAGACACAGGTACCTAGCGAATCGCAACCTCCTTGCCCTCCTCTGCTGATCGATAGAGTGCATCCATAATCTTCTGGGTGACCAGCGCCTGTTCGCCGGGGATCGGCACCGGCCGAGCACTCCGAACGGCCTCCACGAAAGCCTTGATCTCCTCGAAATAGCCGTCCACACGAGGCAGACTAACCGGCTGGATGTCGACCAGGCTGCCGTGCTCCTCGCGGAAGATGCCCAGCGGCTCCAGGCAACAGCCTCCCTCGGTCCCGAGCAGCCAGGTGTTGAATTCCTCCTTGCCGATGTTGGCCGCCCAGGAAGACTTGACCACCATGCTGGCACCGTTATCGAAGCGCACGAAGCCGACGGCCAAATCCTCGACGGTGTACTTGCGCGGGTCCCACTGGCCCCAGCCGCCGATCACGTTCTTGCGCTTGCCGAAGGCCGTGTAGGTGCAGGCGGAGGCTGCGGTCGGCTTGGGGTGGCCCATCAGGTAGAGAGTCATGTCGAGGATGTGTACGCCGATGTCGATCAGTGGGCCGCCGCCGGAATGCTCTTTCTGGATGAACACGCCCCAGCCTGGAATCCCTCGGCGGCGCATGGCAATCGACTCGGCATAGTACACCTCCCCCAGACTACCGTCGTCAATCGCCCGCTTGAGTGCCTGCACATCGGCGCGGAATCGATGCTGGTGAGCGATCATCAGCTGCCGCTTGGCAGTGCGCGCGGCATCGCCCATCCGCTGGGCATCGCGCGCGGTCATCGCGATCGGCTTCTCACATAGCACGTGCTTACCGGCCTTGAGCGCGGCGACGGTTGGGGCCACATGATGCGCGTTGGGGGTGGCGACGCTCACGGCATCGATACCGTCCAGTGCGAGCAGTTCGCGGTAGTCAGTCAGCGCGTGCGGGATGTCGAACCTATCGGCCGCCGCCCGCGCGGCCTTCCGGTCGATGTCGGCCACCGCCAGCATCGCAACGTTGCGCAGCTTCTGGTAGTTGGGGATATGGGCGTGGCAGGCGATGCTGCCGACGCCGATGACGCCGATCCCAATGGGCTTGGTGCGAATGGTCGTGATCCTCCTCTGCCATGATGCAGGTGCGCAAGAGCGAACTGCTGAATCCTTCGCCGTCCGTCTCCGCCGCGGAGACCCTTCGGCCGAAGCGGTGGGCCTACCTGCCGGGTGCCGGCGGTGCGGGGCCGGAGTGATCACCGACGCTTCTTCGGACTGGCCAGCGTTATCAGAGCCGCCTCCGGCGGACAGTGCAGCCGCAGTCGCAGCCGCGTGCTGCCGACCCCGCGGCTGACGAAGACCTGGGTGTCGTTGACTTGATGCAGCCCACTGGCGTAGCGAGGGCCGAGACGGGTGCGGGAGTATAGCGGGCCCAGCCACGGCAGCACGACCTGTCCCCCGTGAGTGTGGCCGGACAGGATGACGTCGAGGTTGCGAGCCTCCGGCCGCAGGATGAGATCGGGCGAGTGCGAAAGGACGATGACCGCCTCGTCGTCATCGGCCCCGGCCAGGGCGCCTTCCAGGAAGTCGCGGCCGGTGTGGGGATCGTTGACGCCGGCCAGCCAGACGTGCTCGCCGTCGCGCTCGATGCGCACCCCCTCGTTGATCAGCACCCGGGCACCGACAGCGGACCACGATGCGGCGAGCGTGTCGGCGCGGGCAGCCCGCAGATCGGCATTGCCCGGGACCACGTAGGTCGGCCATTCACGAGCCAGGCAGCGAAGTAGCCCCCTGGCCTCGCGCAGGCCGGCGCGGGTGCCCACTAGGTCGCCGGTGACAACGACAATATCGGGCGAAGCTTCTTCAGCGAGGGAAAGCACCAGCCAGCCACGCGGACAAGGCCCGCGGAAATGAAAATCGGACAGGTGGAGGATCTTGAACCCGTGGAACGAGGCCCGCAGGCGAGGACAAGTGACCGTATAGCACGTCAACAACAGGCGGTCGGCCTCGGCCCGCGCGCGGCGCCAGAAGTGGTACACGGTGAGCGCGTAAGCGACGAGGAGGAACGCTGTTAGCATCTCAGGCCCGAGGGGTCAGGACGCAAGTGCGCTTCCATTTGTGCGCCCTCTTCGACGGGCAGGCCGCTATCGCCTGGCGGGGTTAGTCGGAGGAGAGGCCGGGTTCGCCGATGACCTTGATCGCCGGTGACAGCTCGCGGATGGCGTCGGCCACGCGCTCCCGGTCGTAACGTGAAGGTGAGCCGAACAGATCGAATCCCCAGAGGAAGAACCCATCGAAGCCGGCGCGAGTTCCCACGATCGCGTTGACCACGTCGTCGGTAGAGTTGTAGGTGCTCTCGCCGAAGTACACACGCAGATCGGCCAGCAGGCGCACCCGGCCGCGATAAGGCTGGAGCAAATCGCCGGCGCTGCGCACCAGGTCGGGATCGATCTCTTTGTCCTTCGCCGTCGGGTTAATGGCGATCACTGGCGACAGAATGTCGATATGCTCGCTCAAGGCATCGAGATCCTGTCCAAAGGATTGCGCCGCTGGCGGCGCGCTCACGACCACACCAACCATAAGCGGCGGCGAAGTTCTCTTCATCTCCTCGGCCCACCCGCGCACGAAGTTCGTGATCACCTTAGCGCGCCACTCCAGCCAGGCCGCCTCGTCGTCGCCGATCTCCTTTCCGGTGTCCCAGCGAAACTGCTCGCGGCAGACCGGACAGTAGCAGGCATCAGGCGCAAATGATGGCTGGTGCAGTAGCAGGCCCTGTAGCGGACGGACATTGTTGAAGATTTGCTGGCCCCAGGCAACTACCCATTGACGCGCCTCTGGATAGCTGAAGCAGATATTCCGCTCGTCCTCCTTGCCGTCGCGATCGACCTGGGGCGGTAAGTGCGAGTGGTCCTTGAGGCCCAGCCGACCGGGGCGGTACATGGCATAGACCTCGATCCCCGCCTCGCCAAGTCGCCGCGCCAGCTCGTTCACTGCCGACAACTTGGTGCGGTACCAATAGTAGGTCACCCAGTTGAAGTCTACCACGACGAGATTCAGATGGGCGCGCTGCGCATAGGCGACCAGTTCGTCGACACTTGCGGTCTGGCCCACGGCCATAGAATCGATCGCGACTCCGCGCAGGAATTGGGGAGCCGGCTGAGTCAGCCACGCTGCCTCGTCCTTCGCGAAATTGCGGGCAGTCTCGGTACGGGGGAGGCCGGGGAGCGTAGTGTGCGGGAGCATGGTTGTACTGCTATGCTCGTCCACGAACCAGGTGGCGTTCAGGGAGGCGGGATTGACGGGCGTGGGAATGGGGTCCGCTGGGGCAGTGCCAGTTCCTCCACCGTGCGCAGTCGTAAACGGCGCGACCCTAGGCGGAGGCGGCCCCCACAATTGAGATGCCACGAAAAGTGCGATCCCGGCCATCACGACGACCAACCCCGCCGCCGGCGCCCATGCCCGCCGATGCGGCGTCTGCTGGGTGGCCGACCCTACGCCACGCAGAATGGCGGCCCAGGACCCGGCAGGCGGCGCGTGGCGGTCGAGCCCCCGAATGAGCGCGCACGAATCGCGCAGGCGCCGCAGCTCCTCCGCACAGGCCGCGCATCCCGCAAGGTGCCCCTCGATCTCGGCCCGGTGCTCCGCTGGGAGTTGTTCATCTATATAAGCGCACAGCTTCGCGCGCGCCGATCGACAGTTCACTTTCGACATCATCGATCTCCTGTCAACAGCGGAGCAGCCGCCTTCTTGAAGGCCTGGCGCGCCCGGTGGAGCCGGGTATTGACGGCGGCGACCGAGCAGTTCAGCACCTTTGCTATCTCCGCATACGACAGTCCTTCGAAATCCCGCAGCACCAGCACCGTGCGATGGTGCTTGGGCAGGCGTCCAAGAATCGTCTGAACGGCCGCCTGCACCCGGCGGCGTTCCACCGCTTCCTCGATATGCCCCTCGCCCGCCGCCTCTACCACCTGGTCGTCCAGACTCATCACGTGGCTGTCGGCCCGACGTCGCCGGCTCAGGCAGAGGTTAGTGGCGATGCGACACAGCCACGTCGAGACCTGGCAGTCGCCGCGGAAGGTTCGAATCGCCCGATGCGCCCGCAGGAAGGTATCCTGTTTGACGTCCTGGGCGTCCTCGAGGCTCCCCAGCATTCGGTAGGCGACATTGTAGACCATGGACTCGTAGCGGGCGAAGACGGCTTCGAAAGCGTGAAGATCGCCCGCCCGCCAGCGTTCGACGAGGGACTCGTCGCCAACGTCGACTTGCCTAGGTTCGAAGGTACTGTCCATAGGTTCGGACTCAGCGGGCCAGAATACCTTATCACCCCTAGGCATGATTTCGCTGGGCGGCGCGGAAACCCCCTGCGCGGCCCCGGCGCCCCCTCACTGTGCCGCCCACCCCGGTGGTAGCCGCTACTGGGTCAGTGCGGTGAGCCTGTTGGAAAGCGTAATCCGGTAGTTAACTGGCGTATAAGCAGTCTCGGATCCTGTATATGGTCGGTAGCCTGTCGACGGCGTATAAGAGGTGCCGCCTGTGCCCGTAGTGCCGGTAGGCGCGATCCCCGACAGCCATTGCGTTGGCACGTCGAGCGAACCAACGAGCACATCCTCGATCCGGATCACCTGACGAGCCTCATAGGCCACCCAAGTGTAGCGTGTCGCGCGCACACCCTTCATGGTGACAGTTGTCGCGGCTTCAGCCTCGCCAATCGGTCGCCAGCCAGCAACGGGAGGCGGCAGGCCCGCGCCCGGCGCCCACGCGCCCGGCGCCGTCTCTTCCTCGAGACCAGTCTTGATGGTCAGCGGAATACGCACGGTGGCCAAGTCGTAGGTGGACTTGATCTTGGCACAGCGATAGTCGCCCTCCCACTCCAGGCGCTCCAAGAGATGGGTCCCTTGCACGGTGGCGCCCTGGCGGCTGACGAGTTCGGTGACCACCTTCATCGGCGAGCGCCAGGTCTCACCGATGCGTACCGGCCTGCTGGGCAGTTCCAGGCTCATTTCAGCGAGGGCGAGGCGGTCCCCGCCGGTGCGGCGCAGCGGCTCGATGAAGCCGGAGGGCCGGAGCTCGGTGCGCGCATAGACAGCGCTCTCGAAGAGGGGATAGGCAACGCCGCCCGCGGTGATCGTGGAATCGCGGCCGCGCAGCCGGTTGCGCAGCAGCGTGACATCGGTGAATCGGTCGATGCGCTCGACCGTCTTCACCAGGGTAGCATCCACCTCGGCAGCAAGGGCAGATAACTGCTGAGAGCGATCGAAATCGTACTGATCGGTGGCATCGGCCGATGCCTTGATCTCGCGCGTTACCTTCTGGCCGCCGCGCTTGAACTCGACCTTTAGCAGCACACCATCCTGGGCGATGCGTGTGTCCCTGATCTCGTTCTCCACCTTCACGCGAATGGTGGCCGTGCCCAGATACTGGGGGGTCTGGTCATAGCCGTCGAGGCTGATGATCTTCTCGCCGTCGCCGTCGGCCCGTGTATCCCACAGGTATTCCCAGGGCCTGGCAACGGCGAGACGGAACCCTTGGTCGAGGTTAAGGCCGACGAGAAGGTCGCCGCCAGTGGCGTTGGCTATCCTGACCATCACATAGCCCTCGGGGTCAGGAAGCTCGGCCTTGATCCTGACGTCGCCGCGGACCGTCTGGCCATCGCGCGGATTGACGATCTTGACCGGCCCCGGAGATGGCTCTGGGATCACCGCTGGCTCTGGAATCACCCCTGGCTCCTCGGGCAATGCGGCGACCGCGATATTCACCGGCGCCCAGGCCAGATAGGCGGAGGGCTCGTTCTGGGTCGGCAGAGGAGTGAGCCCGGTGCCATCGACTTTCACCGTCCAATGACGCCCGGCCCTATTGCCCACTTCGGTGGCCTTGAACGCGATCCTCTGGCCGTCGGGCGACCACGCGGCGGCACCGGCGCCCGAGAGCTTATCGAGCACCCTGGTCGGGGTGAGGGTGTTGATGTCGAGGCTCCACAGCGAACTCGTCTGCGGGTCGTTGCGCACCATGAAGGCCACGCGTTTGCCGTCCGGCGACCACGCCGGGTAATTGCCCCGATCGTAGAGCCTTTGCTGGTCGCCATCGAGGCTCACCCTCCACAGACCGTCGTCCTGGGCGTATACGATTTCCTCGCCGTCCGGCGACCAACTGGGGGTCGCAGCGTGGAAGCCGCCTGAGATCACAGCCGCCCTGGTCGGTGCCTGGTTGCCCTCGAAGGGTTTCACTTCGATGGTGCGCTCCCCGTCCTTGCGCGCGAGGTAGGCGATCTTTGTGCCGTCGGGAGAGAAGGCAGGCTGCTCATCATCGGTGTCGCCGAATGTCACCTGCCGGGGCTGTCCAATCGGCTTGTTGTCGGGCCCCAGTTGCCAGGCCCAGATCTTAAAGTGCCCTTCGGTAGGCGCGGCAAAAACGACCGTGGTTCCGTCGGGGGAAAGCGCCGGCGTGATCTTGTCGCGGGCCCCGCCCGGCAACGCTGGCACATCCACTGCCTGGGCGCCGTTAGCGTGCATCACCCGGATCTCGCGTACGCCGATCTGGGACCACTGGTAGGCGATACGCTCGAGATCGCGCAGTTCGCCGCCGGCTGCAAGAGCCGACCGGCAGATGCCCGCGACTGCGACCACTGCGACCGCGCTGCCCAGGATTGCGATTACTGATCGTTTCATCTAGCCCGCCCCTTCATCCAGCGTAAACCCACAACACCGGAGACTCCCCGCAAAGGAGGACTGCCGAGCCCTTGCGTATCTAATACCCAACTCGAAGGTATTCAACGGACGGCCGCTGTCCCCTCTCGCCGGGCCGGCGGAGAAAGGAGTCCATAGATGCGTCGTGCGTTGTCCACGTATGTCTTGACGATCGCCGCTTGTCTGGTGTTTACCTCGGCGGCCCTTGCGGTGGCTGGCGGGCCATTCGCTGACCTCGACCAGATTGCGGATATGACTCTCAAGGACTGGCGGGGGCACCTGGGCGATGTGAAGGGCGCCGAGGCTGTCGGCTTCGATGATCACGACTGGGCCACCGTATCCCCCGGCTTCCAGTGGGAGGGCGCGAACACCATCTACTGGGTGCGCAAACGGGTCACTGTTCCCGAGCAGATGGCGGGCAAGCCGGTAGCCGGGCAGAAGCTGTACTTCGTGACCGGCTTCGACGACGCCGGGACCATTCACGTGAACGGCGAGAGGCGCCAAGATTTCGACTGGGACCGCGGCGCAGTACTGCTCACAGAATCGACGAAGCCCGGCGACACCTACCTGATCGCTGTCCGAGCGATCAATCATCCGGGGCCGGGGCGCTTCTTCTTCGCCAGGCTCACCTTGGGCGGCACGCGCAGCCTTGCCCAGGGCCTGCGCGCCTACCAGGAACGAATGAACATGATCAGGCCGCTGGCGGAGCAAGATCCCCCCAATGACCCGGATCTAACGCGGGCCTACCGCAGGGCGCGAGCGCTGATCGATCCGGACGCACTGCCAGAGGATGACTCGGCCGAGGTGCGGCAAGCGCTGAAGGATGCCATCGCCCTGCTTTCGCCTCAGATCAAGAAGTACACCATCTATCTCGTTGGCCACGCCCACATCGACATGAACTGGCTGTGGCTGTGGCCGGAGACGGTCGAGGTCTGTAGGAATACGTTCACCGAGATGCTCCAGCGGATGGACGAGTTTCCCGACTTCAAGTTCTCGCAGAGTCAGGCAGCGACATATCTGGCGATGCAGGAATACCACCCGGACGTCCTCGCCGGCATTCGCCGCCGCATCGCCGACGGCCGCTGGGACGTGACCGCGGGCACCTGGGTCGAGGGCGACATGAACATGGCGTCGGGGGAGGCTATTGTCCGGCAGATCATGTACTCCAAGCGCTATTTCAAGGAGAAGTTCGGGGTCGACGACATTCGCATCTGCTGGGAGCCGGACACGTTCGGGCATGCCTGGAGCGTCCCTCAGATGCTGCGCAAGGCAGGCCTTGAGAACTACTTCTTCTGCCGCTGCGCGCCGGGACCGGCCACATTCTGGTGGCAGGGGATCGACGGCTCGCGCGTGCTCGCCTACGCGTCGCCGCGATGGTATGGTGAGGGCATCGACAACGGCACCACCGAACTCATCTACCGCCTCGGCGCCGACCTCGGCCTGCGCGAGTCTATGGCCGTGTACGGCCGCGGCGACCACGGCGGGGGGCCGCGCTTGCAGGACATCAAGAACGCGCTGGACATGAACGACGACCCGCTGATGCCCACGCTCAAATTCGCCCGCGCCTGCGACTTCTACGACCGAGTGCGCGAGGCCAAGCCCGACTTGCCCGTCATCGACCGCGAGCTGAACTTTACCTTCGAGGGCTGCTATACCACTCACGCCGATGTCAAGCGCTGGAACCGCGAGAGCGAGAATCTACTTCCGACCGCCGAGGCTTTCTCGGCTATCGCGGTCGGCTTGGGCATCGACTACCCGAGATCGAAGTTCGTCACCGCCTGGCGCAACACGTGCTTCAATCAGTTCCACGACATCTTCGACGGCTCGTCCATCCACGATGCCTACCCTTACTCGTTGGCACTGTTCGAGGAGACCTCCAAGATCGGCAAAGCCGCCCTCGACAAGGCACTCGACGCTGTCGTCGCGGAAATCGATCTGCGCGGCGTCGGCGACCCAGTCGCCGTGTTCAACCCACTGCCGTGGCGCCGCACCGATGTGGTACGAATGAGCGCCGCGCCAAGGTGGCTGGGCGGCACCGTGACGGTGGTCGATCCCCTCGGCGCGCGGGCCCCTCACCAAGTCATCACCAGAGAACACGCGGCGCCCGAAATGGTGTTTGTGGCCAGCGACGTGCCGGCGATGGGCTACGCGGTCTACCGCGTCATCCATGTCCCGGATGGGCATCCGCCCGGGCCCGCCTCGACCGGCAGCCTGGTCCTGCGCGAGGAGCCCGATGTGATCGTCATCGGCAACGAGTTCTTCACTGTGCGTGTGGACCGCAAGGACGGCACCATCGTCGGCATCTACGATGAGCGCGCCAAGCTCGAGGTGCTGGCTGGCGAAGCACGAGCGAACATGATGGAGGCGCTGTTCGAGAAGCCGCATGGAATGTCCGCCTGGAACATCGGTGAGATCGCTAACACCGAGGCGCTGACCGGTCCGGCGCAGGTCAGCGTCGGGACGACCGGCCCGGCACAGGTGAGCGTGATCGTCACCCGCGAGTGGCGCGATTCCAACTTCCGCCAGGAGATTATCCTGCGGCCGGGCATCCCCCGCGTTGACCTCGCCTACTCCGTAGACTGGCGCGAACTGGGCGGCAGCAATGTCAATGCGCCGATGATCAAGGCGGCGTTTCCGGTGGCCGTGGAGGATGCGACGGCGACCTTCGAGATTCCTAACGCGGCCATCGAACGCCCGGCCAACGGTCGTGAGGTGCCCGCCCAGAAGTGGATCGACCTGAGCGCGCGCGATTACGGCGTGAGCCTGCTCAACAACTGCAAGTACGGCCACGATGTCAACGGCCAGGTAATGCGCGTCACTCTGCTGCGCTCTTCATACGATCCCGACCCGCGGCCGGATTTCGGCCACCACGAGATTCTGCTCGGCCTCTATCCCCACGCCGGGGACTGGCGCACAGCCGGGACAGTTCGGCGCGGCTACGAGCTCAACAACCCGC
>Ga0111223_1025_pt1 | contig 10715 bp, 8 predicted proteins | sample DeeMarSWOR152_54_FD_80387 | JGI IMG/M metagenome (GOLD analysis project Ga0111223, IMG submission 80387) | candidate division KD3-62 bacterium DG_56
CGCGCCGAGAACGTCCGCGGCGCGTTCGACGCCCCTGACCGCACTGCGGTTGAGGGTCGGCGTTTGCTGCTGATCGACGACCTGGCCACCACCGGCGCCACGCTGGAGGAATGTGGGCGCATCTTGCGTCGCGCCGGCGCGGCCTCGATAGCCGCCCTCACACTCGCCCGCGCCAGCCCCGCCTGACCATCCGCAATGCCCCCGGTGCAGGACGCGCCGAGCAGCCTGTCGAATCGGCTCTTCACCGAAAGCGGTCGGCTGGGAATGGCGGCTCGTGCTCGCGCATATCGATAGCAGCGCCATATCAGGCGTTGATGCCTACGCCGTCGAGGTGCAGGTCGATGTCACTCGTGGGCAGGGGATCATGGTCGTGGTCGGCCTCCCCGACACCGCTGTCCGCGAGTCGGTCGAGCGCGTTCGTTCGGCGGTGAAGAACAGCAATTTCCACTTCCCCGATTACAGGATCACCGTCAACCTGGCGCCCGCGGATACGAAGAAGGCAGGCCCGGCGTTCGACTTGCCCATGGCACTGGGCATCCTCGCCGCGACCGAGCAGATAACCAGCCCTGACCTCGATCAATTCTCGGTGGTGGGCGAGCTCTCGCTCGATGGCGGTGTACGTCCCGTGTTCGGTGTGCTCCCCATGGCGATCGAGGCCAGGAGCCGCGGAAAACGCGGGATGCTGGTGCCGGCCGCGAACGTGGCTGAGGCAACCGTGGTCGAGGGCCTCGAAATCTACCCGATCGCCTCGCTCGATCAGGCAGCGACCATACTCGGCGATACAGGCGCGCGACAGCCCGCTGCGCGGAGCAGGGCCTGGGCACTCGACAAGCCGTCCTATGAAGAGGATTTCTCGGACGTCAAGGGCCAGGCTCACGTGAAGCGTGCGCTGGAGATCGCCGCGGCTGGCGGTCACAATGTGATCATGGCCGGGCCGCCCGGGTCAGGGAAGACGATGTTGGCACGGCGCTTGCCGACGATCCTGCCGCCGCTGTCGATGGAGGAGGCGATCGAGGTAACCAAGGTCTACAGCATCAGCGGCAAGCTGGGCCGCGGCGTCGCGCTCATGACCACACGGCCGTTCCGATCACCGCATCACAGCGCCTCGAGCGCCGCCTTGGTAGGAGGCGGGGTCCTTCCCCGACCAGGCGAGGTCAGCCTCGCGCACCACGGGGTGCTGTTTCTCGATGAGTTGCCTGAGTTCGCATCGGACGGGCTCGAGGTGCTCCGTCAACCGCTGGAGGACGGGACGGTCACCATCAGCCGGGCCGCGACCGCGGTTCGGGTCCGCTCCTGGACCGGGTGGACATTCACATCGAGGTGCCGCGCCTGAGACATGACGAGCTGATGACGCCCAGTGATGGCGAAACATCGACAGCGGTGCGAGGACGAGTGGGGCGCGCGCGCGAACGCCAGCGGGCGCGCTTCGCCGGTAGCCATATCTTCTGCAACGCGCATATGCAGAGCAAGCACCTGCGGGAGCTCTGTCCGCTGAGCGACGAGGCGAAGGGCCTGCTGAAGTCGGCCGTCGAATCACTGGCGCTATCCGCTCGCGCCTATGACCGTATTATCAAGCTGGCCCGCACTATCGCCGATCTGGAAGGGACCGACGATATTCGCCCGGCCCACGTGGCAGAGGCGGTGCAGTACCGCACGCTGGATAGGAAGCTGTGGGGATAAGGGCTGACTGGGCCGGGCCGGTCTGGCGATCGTTGAGCGGCGCGTTGATGCGGCGCCGATGTGCAGATGCCGTCGAGTACGATGGACAGGAACGGGCGTAGGCAGTGAAGCTCACGGCTTTCCTCGGTAGCCCACGTGCCGGCGGAAACACGGACATTTTGGCAACGCATGTCCTCGAGGGGGCTAAAGAGGCGGGATTCGAGACAGAGGCTGTTGCCCTGCGCAGGCTGAGAATCCGCCCCTGCACCGCGTGCGAGAGATGCTGGCAAGAAGGGCGGCCGTGTGTCTTCAATGACGATATGCACCCCCTATACGAGACTATCGCCAGCACGGATGTCTTGCTTTTCGCGACTCCCGTCTACTGGTACGGCCCCACCACCATCATGAAGGCCTTCATCGATCGGCTGGTCGTCTTCAACCGACCGCAAGGACGCCCTCTCATCGAGGGCAAGGGCGCCATCATAGCTGTGGCTTACGAGGAAGCTGGTCCTGTCGCCGCCGAGCCCCTAATCCGAATGTTCGAGCTGAGCTTCGACTACTTAGGAGTGCATTTCATCCATCGGATAGTGGTCGACGGGGTGGGCCCGAAGGGCGCGATCCTGCGGAAGCCGGACGTACTTGAACAGGCGTACCAGGTGGGCCGCGCTCTCATATCCTGGTTCCCCACATAATGGCCTGGGGGCGCGATATCGAAGGCTGGGTAGCCGGGCTGCGGGGTACGGCACCGCGCGATTGGTTCAGTCCAGGTAGTCCTTGAGCCGCTTGCTGCGGCTGGGGTGCTTCAGCTTCTTGAGCGCCTTTGCCTCGATCTGCCGGATGCGCTCGCGGGTGACGCGGAAGATCTGGCCGACTTCCTCCAGCGTGCGCGAATAGCCGTCCTCCAGGCCGTAGCGGAGTTTCAGCACTTCGCGCTCGCGTTCGGTCAGTGTGTCGAGCACGTCCTCCAACTGCTCGCGCAGCACCAAATTGCTGGCCGCATCGGCTGGTGATAGCGCATCCTGGTCCTCGATGAAATCGCCAAGGGAGCTGTTCTCCTCCTCACCGATAGGCGTCTCGAGGCTAAGGGGGTCCAACGCGACTTTCAGGATCTCGCTTACCCGTTGCACGCCCTTACGCCGTTCCTCTTCGGCCTCGAACGGTCCGTCCAGTTCTTCCGCGATCTCCTCGATCGTCGGCTCGCGTCCGAGCTCCTGCACCAGCTGCCGCCCGACCTTGATCAACCGGTTAATGGTCTCGACCATGTGCACTGGGATGCGGATGGTGCGGCCTTGGTCAGCAATAGCGCGGGTGATCGCCTGACGAATCCACCATGTGGCATACGTGGAGAATTTGAACTTCTTGCGATAATCGAACTTCTCGACGGCGCGAATGAGGCCTATGTTGCCCTCCTGAATTAGGTCGAGGAACGACATCCCACGGCCGCTGTACTTCTTCGCTATCGACACCACCAGCCGCAGATTGGACTCGGTCAGCCGCCGCTTGGCGTCGTCCCCTTCGGCCAGAATATGCTCGGCCCAGTGAATTATCTCCCGCGCCTCGTCGGTGGAAACGCCCCCGGCCGCAGCGATTTCGCCGATGTCCGGCGGGCGAGGCAGTTCGCGCGTCAGGCGCACCTTCGCGGTTAGCACCCGTAGCGCACGCTCGACCTCTGTGACGGTGCGCTTGAGGATGCTCGGGGCGTGGTAGCGGCGGTCCTCTTCTTCGTCGATTAGGCCCTCTTCCTCCATCCGTGCCTCCGCACGGAACTGCTCCCAGACCTTGCGCACAAACAGCAGTTGCGATACCTGATCGAGTGTCAGGTAGCGGCGAATCTTCTGGTAGTGCTGTTTGCGGCGATCGGAGTCGGCGACCAGCCGCTTGACCTCCGCGCGCGATGTGCGGGGCGGACGGTGTTCTTCCTCGGCCTGCACCAGTTCGCGGCGCAGCGCATCCTGCTTGGCAACGAGATCCTCTATGCGATGCTCGATCAGGGAAGTGACTTCGTTGTACACGGCAGTGGGCGTGAGTTCGAGTTCGGCACGACCGGCGCCCAGAATGCGCTTGAAGGCATCCTCAACGAGATCGAGACGATCACGAAGATCGGTGTCGCCCGCGCGCTCGATGGCTTTCTCGATATCCCGCAGGCGCACCCCGCGCTCCAAGATATCTTGGCAGTATTCCCAGACACGCTGAAGACGGCTGAGTAGGCTTGATCGCTCGAGGCGCTTAGCGTACTCGACCTCCTGCTTGGGGGTGAGGAGCGGAACTCGGCCGATCTCGCGCAGGTACATGCGCACGGAATCGTCCGGTTGCACCCCCTCGCCCGCGGTTACTTGCGCATCCGGGGATTCCAGCGCGGCTGCCGCGCGCTCATGTGCACGGGCCGCGCTGGCGGTGCGGCGTCCACGCCGCCGACGCTCGCGCGTCTTGTCGCCGCGGACTACGGTGATGCCCTCGTTCGCCACTGTCTCCAGGATGTCGTCCATGCGGTCTGGGTCGATGTTCTGCGCCGACAGCAGGTCGTTGACCTCTTCGTAGGTCAAGACACCGCCGCTCTTGCGACCGCGTTCGAGTAGCTTCTGTATCTGCTCGGCCTCTTTGGTGCCGCTGGCCTTAGCCAACTCTATACCCCCAATAGCCGCTACCGTCTGCCATCTTCGCCTGCCGCGCCAGTCACCGCCTCTGGCGCCCGGTCATCGCCTACTGCGCGGCGACCCACGGCCGCCGCATGTCGCCTCCTCAGTTCGTAGTACTCCCGGAACGCGGGATCCTGTGGATCCAACAGTTCGCCGGTCTGCTGGCGCTTGCGCAATTCCTCATATCGCCGCCGCCAACCAGCCTCCTGCATGCGATCGACCAAATCCGACACTACACGCGACCCTTCAACGTCCACCGTATCCATCATCGCAAGTTCTGCCGCACGAGCCGCCGCGTCCGGCGACAGATCGGCGACCAGTGACTCGACCGTCACTGTTACGTCTTGGTCGAAGCGCTCCAGAACCCTTTCGAAGATTTCGCGACAATTGGGGTCGGTGAAGTCCTGGGGGGACACCGACTCCACAATCCGCTCGGCAGCCTGTCGGTTCTGGAGCATAGCCGCCAGCAGTTCACGTTCGGCGCGGTCGGCGCTCGGTGCCGCTGGTGGTAGCGGCGAGTCCTGCTCTCGCTTTCGCCCCGCGGAATGGGCGCGACGAATCTCCTGGTGCAGCGCCTCCTCGATGATGCTCACACGCTCGATTCTCGGCCCGCACCAGTATTCGGCTAGACGCTTCACATAATGGGCGCGCGCGACCGCGCCCGCGATGCCAGACAGCAGTGGCACTGCCTCCTCGATCATGCGGAGGCGAGCCTCTTCATCGCGACCTTCGTACTCGGCGACCAGGGCCCGCAGCTGCCAGTCGATCATAGTCGGCGCCTGACCTAGCCTCTCCTCGAGTGCCTCGGCGCCGTGCTCGCGCAAGAACGAGTCGGGGTCAAGTCCGCGCGGAAGTGCGATTACGCGTACCTCGACGCCCGCATCATCGAACAGCGGCCAGGAGCGCACAGTCGCCGCTGCGCCGGCTGAGTCGGCATCGAAGGCGACGTAGACCCGGTCGGTTCGGCGCCGGAGTAGCGCCACATGCTCGGACGTCAGGGCGGTTCCCAGCGTCGCCACTGTCTCGGTGAAACCATGCTCGTGAGCGACGACGCAGTCGAAGTAGCCTTCGACCAAGACGGCGCGGCCTTTCTCCTGCATCGACCGCACCGCCTCGGGGAGCGCATACAGCGTCCGCCCCTTCACGAACAGTGCTGACTCCGGCGAATTCACGTACTTCGCGGGATCGTCCCCCAGCGTTCGTCCGCCGAATCCGATCACGCGTCGTTGGATGTCGATTATTGGAAACATGATTCGGTTGCGAAATCGGTCGTAGCAGCCGCCGCCCTCTGCTCGCGGAACCGCGAGTCCCGATTTCGTGATCGCCTCGGCAGCATATCCGCCTTCGTGCAAATGTCGATAGAGCGTCTCCCACTCATCCGGCGCAAGACCAATGCCAAAGCGCTGGATGGTCGCCTGAGCCAGCCCGCGTTCGCATAGATACGCGCGAGCGGCAGCGCCGCCCGGGCCGGTTAACTGCTCGCGATAGAAGCGCGCCGCCGCTAGATTGACCTTTGCCAGCACGTCCCGCTCCGATTGTCGCTGCGCTTGCGCGGGCGCGCGCTGCAGTACGAGCCCTGCCCGGCGGGCCAGTCGTTCGGCGGCCTCATTGAAGGTAAGCCCTTCTATCCTCATCAGGAAGTGGAAGACATTCCCACCGATCTGGCAGCCGAAGCAATACCAGAGTTGCTTGTGGGGATCGACGGTGAAAGAAGGCGCTTGCTCAGCGTGAAACGGACATAGGCCCTTGTGAGTCTTGCCGGCGCGCTTGAGCGCAACGTATTGAGAGATGACCTCTACTATATCGGTGCGCTCGCGTACGTCATCAACGGTGCAACCCACACTGGAGCTACCTGGAGAAGAATCCGAAGACCGGCCGCTCGTCCGAGCAGCGTCACCCATTACGTCCCTCTCTCGCCGTCGAGGAGGGTTCGCCCGCGGCCCGAAGGCCTCCTTCCGCGGCAATGAGCGCTTTCTGCCGCGACTAGTATGTCATTGGATCAACGCAGCGACCGTTGACGCGGACCTCAAAATGCACATGCGGGCCGGTGGCCAGGCCGGTGGCGCCGACGCGGCCGATGACATCGCCCTGTTTGACTTTCCTGCCCTCGTAGACATCGATGCCCGAGCAATGGGCATAGAGGGTGCTGAGTCCGTTCCCGTGGCTCACGATAATCGTGCGGCCGTATCCCCCGCGCCAACCAGTGTAAATCACCACCCCGTCGCCGGAGGCGCGGATGGGAGTTCCGTAACGCGCTGCGATGTCGACCCCGGTGTGCATTTTCCATTTGTGCAAGATGGGGTGCATGCGCATGCCAAATCCAGAAGTGATCGGGCCCGCCACAGGCGGCTTGAGCCGCCCGGTCCACGGTGCCACCCGGTAGACCTTCGAGCGGCGTTGGATTTCTGGGGCCAGACTCCTGGCCAGACTGAGCCACTTTGCGTACTCTTGCTCGTAGCGTGGCAAGTCCTTGGTGAGAGCGGCGAGCTGGGCCTGCTTGAGGGCCTCGCGGCGGGCGACCAAGGCCTGACGGGCAGCGACGAGATCCCGATAGTCCGCGGCTCGCTGCGCGTCGATTTCCAGCTGCCTGTGCATGCGAGCGACTCGCTTCTGGTCCTCCTCCAGAGCTCGCAGCAGGTCGATGTCGTCCTGGACGATCAGTTGGGCGATGTAGAGTTGGTTTGCGAAGTCGGCGAAACTCTCGGCGCCAAGAAGGACGTCGAGATAGGAAATCTCCCCGTCTTGGTGGATCTCAGCCAGCCGGTCGCCTACTGCCTCCTGGTGGTTGTGGAGTCTTTCCTCCGCCCTGCGAAGCTCCACGGTAGTCTCGACCAACTGCTCCCGAGCCTCATGCCAGGCGACGGTCGCCCTCTCGAGCTCCGCCTCGGCGGACGCAAGTGACATCTGGATGCTGTAAAGATCCGATTCTGCCTTCGCCTTGCGGGCTCGGGCCGCGCGCAGGTTAGCCTTGGCAGCTCTTGTCTTGTACTGCGCCTCAGCCAGTGTGGGCGCCCTGCTGCGACGTCCTTCAGCCGGAACTAACAGTGGGTAGCTAGCGCCAAAAAGCAGTACAGCACACAGGATCGAGAGAAGAATGCGGGCGTCTAGTAGTGCGCCGGCCGATTTGCCCATCTCTGCTCCTAAATCTCGCCTAAACGAAGACTGCTACAGCAGCCCACGGGCGCCGGTTGGTCAGTACTCAAGGGCCATTATACCACAAGGATGTCTCCTCATCCTCTATGACGCAGGAAAAGCGCAAAAGTATCAATTCTCGCAGGCCAGCCACCATTGCTCTATTCGCAAACACGCCCTATCGTGACGCAGGCTCGCGCTCCATGGGCCGAGGGGCGTTGCCGCCAGCCCCCACCTGTTGCCTGTGCATCGCACCGCCCGGCACTTCAGGTCGCACGCGATCTCGTCGTCGCTGGGTGTCGCGGCTCTCGCGCGCCCTCCAACGGCACCACCCAGTGTAGGGCGCGACAGTCGTGGACATACTCGCCCTCACAGTAGACGACTTGGCCCAGCTTGCCCCGCTTTACCCACTTCCTTAGCCGCGGCCAGCAAGGAACATACTGGTAGTTCTCGGCCAGCATGTACTTGAGCCCGGTTCGCTCGACCGCGTTGATGATGGCCAAACATCCCTCGTAGGTGTAATCCATTGGGACTTCGCTCTGCACGTGAAAGCCGGCTTCGAGACAGATTACCACGTGCTCGGCGTGCATTGGCGCGTCCGAACAGACCACGACCGCGTCCATGGGGTGCCGAAGGAACTCGTTGAGATCGGCATAGCTCTTCAGCCCGGCAATGTCGAGGCTACGAGCCGCTGCTGCCAGACGCTCTCGCCGCGTATCGCACATCGCCACGGTCTCCGCGTTCGGATGGTTATGACAGAGCGCCGCCAAAGTCTGCCCGCCCCCGGCGCCCAGCACGCCGACGCGGACTCTGTCGATCTTTGCTCTCATCCAGGTACGCCTCCTAAGCCCTGGCGACGATCTCCGCCGACTGTGCTTTCATGCCCCGGATGCTATGGCTGGCCATCCGCAGGCTGACTCCGGTGAGCACCGGGTTGCCTTCGGCCAGGACGTCCTGTTGCAGTTTCTCTTGTGGATGGAATCCATCGCCGAACCCCCGAGCGCATCGGCCCGGTGATTGACCGCTCCCTCGAGGCTGAAGCGAACAAGGTCTCGCAGATCGCCTTCGGCGTCGCCGATGAGGAGACCCCGCGTATGAAGGCGCTTGGCCGCGCTGCTGCCAATGCCCGAGAGAAGGCACGCTCGATCGCCGACGCACTGGGGCTGAAACTCGGCCCTGTGCTCTCGGTAGTCGAGGGCGGAGCCGCCCCGCCGCCCATGCCGACATTGCCGGCGATGGCAGTGGGGGAAGGCGCGGCGACCCCGGTGATGCCCGGCACCACGACCATGTCCGCGACGGTCACCGTTGAGTGCTCGGTGACGCCCGAATAGTCCCCACCCGATTGTGAAGCGGGCCAGTCCCGAAGCGGCCTGCGAGGTGAACCCGCGCGGCGCTCCGAACGTTGTGAACGGAGGATTCGGCGATGGCGCGGATCTGGTCGTGGCTGTTGGGGTTGATCGTGGTCGGCATGCTGTCTGTGCCTGGTCGGGCCGCGGCGTCGGCTGTGCGCTTCGACTTCGAGACCGGCGACCTGCAGGGTTGGCGTATCGTCGAGGGCAAGTTATGCGACCAGCCCTCGGCCAATGACGATGACCGCTGGGGCGGCAACTTCAATAAGCAGGGCCGCTACTTCATCGGCACCTACGAGGGCGGCTGCGCGGATGAGGTGACCGGCGAACTGCGCTCGCCCGTCTTCACGATAAGCCATCGCAGGATGGCACTGCTTGTTGGCGGCGGACGGCAGCCCGAAGCCGAGTACATCGCCCTGGTCCGCGCGGCCGATGATAAGGAACTACTACGGGCGACGGGCACCAATCGCGAGGCGATGGCCCGCGTCATCTGGGATATTTCGCCCTACGCCGGGCAGCGGGTTTACCTCAAGATCGTGGACCGGAGCACCGGCGGCTGGGGGCATATCAATGTCGACGACATCCGCGAGCTGACACCAGCCGACGAGCGTGCCTTGGCAACAGAGGAAGCTGCCGCCGAGAAGAAGCGCCGGGAACGGCTGCGGCGATTCGAGCGCAGCGTGCGCGCCCCCAGCAAACGCATCGTCTATAGTGGCGCCGCGCTGGCGGACATCGCTTTTCCCCTGGGGGGCATCGGGGCGGGGACCATCTCCTTGTGCGGCGATGGCGCGCTGCGAGAGTGGCAGATCTTCAACCGTCCCAACAGCGGATGCGTGGTGCCGGCCTCCTTCTTCGCCATCTGGGCCGAGCCGGTCGGCGCGAAGCCCATCGCCAAGGTACTCCAGACGGCGCCCGTAGCCGACATCCCGGGCGTCGACGGCCTCCGATTCGTGGGGGAGTTTCCGATCGCTGAGGTGGAGTATCTCGATCGCCTGCTTCCTGTGCAGGTTAGGCTGCAAGCGTTTTCGCCGATGATCCCGATGAATGCGAAGGACTCGGCACTGCCCGCGGCCTTCTTCAGCTTCACGGTGAAGAACACTGCGCGAAAGCCAGTTCATGTTGCCGTACTGGCCTCCATCCAGAATGCCGTTGGCTTTGACGGCTTGGGGCAGATCAAGGGTGTCGCGTACGAGGGCTATGGCGGCAACCGGAATAGCTACGGTGTTAGGCCGCGTATGACCCTCATCGAAATGCGCGGCGCTCAGGCTGCCGATGCGAAGACCGCGGGAAGCATGGCCTTGGCGACCACGTCGAAGATCGCCTCTACCCGGGCGCAGTGGGACGATATCGAGAACCTGTGGGCCGATTTTGCAGACGACGGGCGACTGACCGGCCCCTGGCCGCCTGGTGCGAGCGCTGCTGGGCGAACCTGGAACGGTGCGATCGCCGCGTCGGCGGCACTGCGTCCGGGCCAAGCGCACACGGCTACGTTTCTCTTGACCTGGCACTTCCCGAACCGACACGCCGATTATCAGAAACACCTGGCTCAGTACCGCATCGGCAATATGTACGCCAACTGGTTCGCTGACGCGACTGCTGTGGCCGAGTACGCCGCGGCCAACCTGGAGCAGCTATCAGCCGGGACGCGCCTGTTTCGAGACACGTTCTACGACAGCACGCTGCCCTATTGGCTGCTGGACTGCGTAACGTCGCAGATCTCAACCTTGTGCGTACCGACTTGCCTGTGGATTGAGGAAGGCGCCTTCTGCGGGTTCGAGGGATGCGGCGTCGGCGTCGGCTGTTGTCCCATGAATTGCACGCATGTGTGGAACTACGAGCAGACGCTCGCGCATCTGTGGCCGAGCATCGAGCGCAACATGCGGGAGACCGATCTCCTCGTCCAGCAAGATCCGAAGGGCTTTGTTCATCATCGCACGGT
>Ga0111223_1099_pt1 | contig 10662 bp, 7 predicted proteins | sample DeeMarSWOR152_54_FD_80387 | JGI IMG/M metagenome (GOLD analysis project Ga0111223, IMG submission 80387) | candidate division KD3-62 bacterium DG_56
CGATCCAGTGGTTCCGAGCGTCGGCGAGCTCTTCATCGGTAACCGGTTCGTGCGCGATGCGCGTCATCTCTGCCCGGATGGCGTCGATCGCGCGCTCGATGTTGTCGGCGTTGACCCCCGCAAACGCCAACCACCTGCCGGCCCAGCGCCAGGCGTCGAGGTGACTGAGCGAATAGTACGCCAGCCCCAGCGTTTCGCGAACGACTCGCCCCAGCCGTCCGTTGAGACCGAGGCGCCCGAGGATGAGATTGGCGGCATTGAGAGCGTAATAGTCGGGGTCGTCTCGCACCAGTGACCGGTCGCCCAGGGCGATGTCGCACTGGAACTTGTGAGGCATAGGGATGTCGACGCGCTGCGCCGGCGGTTGGTCGGGGACCGGAGGGATCTCCGGAGTCGCGGCATCCAGGTGCGGAAGCCGGCCGATGGTGTCGGCCACGGCAGCGCGCACCGCCAGCGGGTCCAGCGCACCAGCAACCGTGACGACCGCACCGACGCCGTCATAGTGACTGCGGTGGAAGGTGACCAGGCCGTCGCGAGTGATCTGCTCCACGCTCTCTCGATAGCCGCCAGTAGGAGCGTGGTAGGGATGAGGCGAGGGGAACAGCCGCTCCTGCAACTCGCGATGGGCGCGGCTGCGTGTGCTGTCTTCACGCTCGTCAATCTCCGTGAGCATCTGGCCACGCACCAGCTCCACTTGGTCCGCCGGGAAGACCGGGGATACCAAGCAGTCCGCCACGAGTTCGAGCACGCCAGGGAGATCTTCGGGCAAGCACTTGGCACCGAAGTGCGCCTCCTCCCTTCCGGCGCCGAATTCGATGGAGGCGCCGACGCTCTCGGCTTCCTCTGCGATCTGTCGGGCGGTGCGGCTCTCGGTGCCTCGCCGCAGCAGCCGAGCTGTCATCTGGGCGAGGCCTGGTTGATCGCCGTCGGCCACGGCGCCGGCGTTGACGCTGCCGTGCACCGCGATTGCAGGCGTCCGTGAGTTGGGCGACATGAGCAGGGCGGCGCCGTTGTCGAGCGTCTCGCGGATGATGGGGAAGTCGAGATGCGCGCCCTCGCTCGGCCCCGCCCCCGTTGTCGCCGATGGAATGGATGGGACGCCCGTCGCAAAGAAGTGGGCGTGTGCCGACACCTCCCCCACCCCGCCCGCGTCGCTCGGCTCAGTTGGGATGAACCAGCCAGCGGTTCGGTTGTTCTCCGAGAGATAGTGGGCCGCGACCCGCTGGACGTCCTCGGGCGTGACCCGCGGCAGCCCTTCGGCCAGGGTGTCCAGATAGCGGTAGGATGAGACCAGATGATAGCGGCCCAGCGCGTATGCCTGGCTGGTCACCCCGTCGCTGGCGTAAGCCATCTGCGCCTGGGTCTGGCGAATGGCCTTGTCGAACTCCTCGGCGCTGACGGGATCGGAGGCAAGACGCTGGAGCTCGCGGAACAATGCCGACTCCAACGCCGCGAGCTCGGCGCCGGTGCGAGCGACTGCGAAGCACTCCAGCAAGTGTGGGTCGACCGTCAGTGGGAAATGCGCGCCAGTGCTGGCGGCCAATCCGGTGTCGACCAAAGCCCGGTAGAGGCGGGCGCTGCGGCCCAGGTACTCGCCCGACATGCCAATGTGCGGAGCCCCGTTCAACACGGCCGACAAGACCAGCAGCGGGATGGTATCCTCGTGCTCGCCCGCGGGAGTATGGAAGGCGGCGATGAGGTAAGCCGTCCCGCCCGGACGCCGGACGGTAACGCGCCGTTCGCCCTCCTGTTCGGGCTCGATGGCACGGATCGGCTCGATCTCGGGGCCGCGCGGGATCCCGGAGAACCGCGCCTGCGCACGCGCCAATGCCTCCGTTGGGTCGAAATCACCAACCAACACCAGCACCGCGTTGTTGGGCGCATAGAACTGCCGGTAGTAGCCCTCCAGCTCGTCGCGGGTCATCGCGCGCAGATCGCATTTCCAGCCCACGACGGGGAAGCGGTAGGGATGGACTTGAAAGGCGGATGCGATGACCGCTTCGCTCAGCAGATACTCGGGCTCGTTCTCTGCGCCCTCGCGTTCGCTGATGATGACCGTCCGCTCCGAATCGACATCTTGCGCATCGAATCGAGCGTTGACCATCCGGTCGGCCTCGATTTCAAGTCCGAGTTCGAGGTGCTCAGCCGGCAGCGTCTCGAAGTACACGGTATAGTCGGTCCAGGTGAATCCGTTGCAGTAGCCGCCGCGGCGGGCGACCTCATCCATGATCTGGCCCGGGCGAAAGCGCTCAGTCCCCTTGAACAGCATGTGCTCGACCCAATGGGAGGCGCCGGTGATGCCGGGCCGTTCGCATCTGGAGCCCACGCGGTACCAGATCCAGCAGGTGGCGGTGGCGCACCCGGGTACTGGCTTGAGGAGAACGGTCAGACCGTTGTCCAGTTGGCTTTCGCGAACCTGATCGAGGCCGACTATGGTCATGGGAACCCGCCTCAGCACGAATTGACCACGAGCGCCAGGCCCTGATGTTTGCGGGCGGCCATGGGCTGGGTGCGCCGACTAAGGCTCTTCCTTGAGGAAGGAGGCAGAGATGACCGCCTCGGTGGCGTAGATCGGCGCGCCCGTGCGCAGCGCAAGGGCGATAGCATCACTGGGCCGGGCGTCGACGGTCACGGTCTCACCATCCGCGACCAGGGTGAGTCGGGCGTAGAAGATGTCATTGGCGAGGTCATCAATCACAATCCGTTCCAGTCGGGCATCGGCTCGCTCGAGGAGGGAGGACATGAGATCGTGGGTGAGCGGTCGTGGCGGCTGCTGGTCCGAGAACACACTGAGAATGGCGAAGGCTTCGCAGGGGCCGATCGAAATCGGAAAGGAACGCTTCACATCATCGCGCAACAGCACCAGAGCATTCTGCCCGCCTTCCTGCACCTCGTAGACGCCCACCACCTGAACCGGGCGCTCTGTATTGCCCATCCCACTGACCTCGTCAGCCTTTGCTTGCCGTTGGTGCGAGCTCTTTCTCGACCAGGTCCAGGAATTGCTTGTTGGTGGTGGCTCGGTTGAGGCCCGCGATCACCAGTTCCGTTGCCTGTGCAGGATCGAGCGCGTTGAGCACCCGCCGCAGCTTCCAGACCCGCCGCAGCTCCTCCTCATCCATGAGCAGTTCCTCGTGCCGGGTCCCCGATCTCTTGACGTCAAAGGCGGGAAAGATGCGCCGTTCCGAGAGGCTGCGATCAAGCTGTAATTCCATGTTACCGGTGGCCTTGAATTCCTCGAAGATGGCCTCGTCCATGCGGCTGCCGGTATCGATCAGCGCGGTGCCGATGATGGTGAGGCTGCCGCCGTCTTCAATGTTGCGTGCGGCTCCCAGGAATCGCTTCGGGCGATAGAGCGCGCTTGGGTCGAGGCCGCCCGAGAGGGTCCGCCCACTGGGAGTCACCGTTAGATTGGAGGCCCGCGAAAGCCGGGTGATGCTGTCGAGCAGTACCAACACATCCTTGCCTTGTTCGACCATGCGCTTGGCGCGCTCGAGTGTCATTTCCTGAGCGCGCATGTGGTTCTCAGGCATTTCATCGAACGTGGAGGCGATCACATCTCCCTTCACCGACCGCTCGATGTCGGTTACCTCCTCCGGACGCTCGTCAATGAGCAGCACCATCAGCACCACCTCGGGATGGTTGGCGGTGACGGAGTTAGCAATAACCTTGAGCAGGGTCGTCTTTCCCGCCTTAGGCGGGGAGACGATCAGTCCGCGTTGGCCCTTGCCGATGGGGGCGATCAGGTCAATGAAACGGCCGGATATGTTCTTCGGCCCGCTTTCCAGCCGCAGCCGATCGCTGGGATAGATTGGTGTCAGTTCCTCGAACGGCCGTCGGGCCTTGGCGGTCTCGGGCTCCAGGCCATTGACCGTTTCGACCTTGAGCAGGCTGTAGTATCGCTCGTTCGACTTGGGCGGGCGAATCAGGCCCTCGATCATGTCTCCGGTCCTCAGGCCGAATCGCTTGATCTGCGACTGGGACACGTACATGTCGTGGCCACCCGGGAGAACGCCGCGAGCACGCGCGAAGCCGAAGCCCTCCGTCATTAGCTCCAGGACACCGCGGCCGCGCATCTCCTCGGGCTCGACTTGAGCAGCCCGGACCTTCGCCAGCAGCTCTTCCTTGTCGAGTTCGTCGAACTCAGCGATCTGCAGCTCCTTCGCCATTGCCTGCAGATCCTCGAGCTCCATCTCCTCGAGGTCGGGCTTGGCCTGCACCTCTGCCCGCGGGGTGCGAGCGGGTTCGGCCGTGCGCGCCTTGCTCTTGGATGACGAGGATCGTGTTGCGACCGCCTGTCGGGATCGTGCCATGATGTGTCACCTAACGCTTTGATTCCTGGGCCCTATAGGGCCACAGGGGACTTACAGGTGGAATCGCCGCAACCCACCACTACTAAGGGCTGAAGGCCTCTGTCGGAGAGCAGGGAGCGGTAGCCACAGACTCACTCGCTCCCGTCACCGGGTAGTATAGCACAAACTGATACCGTTTGTCTACCGGGCCGGATAAGATTTTCCCTCTTGGACCGGAACTAAACCTCGCCCGGCGGTGTCCCTGAACCAGCGTACACATCGGGCTTGAGCACTCCGATGTAGGGCAAGTGACGATAACGCCCCGCATAGTCAAGGCCGTAGCCGACGACAAAGGCATCCGGAACGTCGAAGCCTTGGTAGTCGGCGCGTACCTCCACTCGCCGTCGGCTTGGCTTGTCGAGCAGAGCGATCACCTTCACGCTCGCCGGGGCGCGCGACCGGAGGTTCTCGAGCAGATAGTGCAGAGTCAAGCCGGTGTCGATGATATCCTCGACGATGAGAACATGGCGGCCTTCAATGCTTTCGTCGAGGTCTTTGAGGATTCTCACCACTCCGCTGCTGCGGGTCGCATCGCCGTAACTCGACCACTTCACGAAATCGATGGTGACCGGGATGCGCAGCCGCCTGATGAGATCGCTGAGGAAGACCACAGCGCCGTTCAGCACCGCGACCAAGACGGGGTTCTTGCCCGCATAGTCGCGCGAGATCGTCTCTGCCATCTCCGCGACCTTGGCGGCGATCTGCTGCTCATCGATCAAGACACGGTCGATGTCGCGGCTGATATCCTGCTCCGCGCTCATACTGGCACCCGATTTCATCTTGCGCAGCCGCAGGCTCCTACTCCCACTCGATGGTTGCCGGCGGCTTGCTGCTGATATCGTAGACGACCCGGTTGATCCCCGGGACTTCGTTGATCACTCGATTGCTGATCGCGGCAAGCGTCTCGTATGGCAATCGTCCCCAGTCGGCGGTCATCGCGTCATCGCCGGTCACCGCGCGCAGGATCAAGACGCTATCATAGGTGCGCTGGTCGCCCATCACGCCGACGCTGCGCAACGGCGACAAGACCGCGAACGCCTGGAACGACCGCCGATACCACCCAGCCCGCCGGATCTCCTCGATCACGATAGCGTCGGCCTTGCGCAAGATGTCCAGTCGCTCGCGCGTGACCTCCCCCAACATCCGTACCGCCAACCCGGGACCGGGGAAAGGATGACGCCAGGTGATACTGTCCGGCAGCCCCAGTTCCTGCGCAATGGCGCGCACCTCGTCCTTGAACAGGTCGCGCAGGGGCTCGATCAACTTCAGGTTCATACGTTCGGGAAGGCTGCCGACGTTATGGTGCGACTTGATGGTTTGAGCGTACTGGGTGCCGCTTTCGATAACATCCGGATAGAGCGTCCCCTGCGCCAAGTATTGCACGTCACCCAGCCGGCGAGCCTCTTCCTCGAAGATGGCCACAAACTCCGCGCCTATGATACTTCGTTTGCGTTCCGGGTCCGCGACTCCTGCCAGTTTGGTAAGGAACCGGTCGGCTGCGTCGACGTGGATGAGATTCATGTCGAAGTTGCCGCGGAAAGTCTCCTCGACTTGCTCGGGCTCCCGTTCGCGCAGCAATCCGGTGTCAACGAAGATGCAGGTGAGCCGATCCCCAATGGCACGATGGAGCAGCACCGCGACGACGGAGGAATCGACCCCGCCGCTGAGCGCCAGCACAACGCGGCCCTCCCCCACCCTCTCGCGGATCGATGCGATCGCCTGGTCAATCCACGACTGGGGCGTCCACAAGCCTTGGCAGCCGCAGATTCGGTAGAGGAAGTTGCGGAATAGGTCTCTGCCCCAAGGCGTGTGCACGACCTCGGGATGAAACTGCACGCCGTGGAGATTGCGCACCGGGTCGCTCATCGCGGCGACCGGAACGCTGGCCGTGCGTGCGGTGATCCGGAACCCGGGCGGCGGCGACACTACGTGGTCGCCGTGGCTCATCCAACATGTCAGTTGAGGATTGAGGCCCGCGAAAAGGCCCTCAGAATCGGTGACCTCCAACTCGGCATGGCCGTACTCGCGAAGATCGCCGGGCGTGACCTCGCCGCCGAGCATGCGCCCCATCAACTGCATGCCGTAGCAGATGCCCAGGACCGGGATGCCGGCATCGAAGAGCCGGGGATCGCACTTTGGCGCGCCCGGCTCATAGACACTCGCCGGACCACCGGACAGCACGATCCCTTGGGGCGAATGCGCTTGGATTTCCTTCAGCGTCGCCTCGGCGGACAAGATCTGCGAGTACACGCGGCACTCGCGAATCCGGCGGGCGATGAGCTGGCTGTACTGCGCCCCGAAATCCAGTACCACCACCTGTTCGGCGGCGGGCATGCTGCCAGGCGACTTCGTTGCGGCCGTGTGCTGGCCCGGCCCCGCCTGCGCCCGAACCGCTTCGTCGGGTGAAGCTAACTGCGTCAATTTGGCCTGCTGTCCGTTCCCCTAGTAGGCCGGCATCCCGCCGGGCGGGCCGCCGGCCGGCGGCTTCTCCTCCTCCGGCTTCTCAGCGACCGTCGCCTCTGTGCAGAGGATCATGGAGGCGATGCTGCACGCGTTTTCGAGGGCGGCGCGGACAACTTTAGTTGGGTCGACGATGCCGGCCTTGGTCATGTCGACGTACTTCTCGGCCACCGCGTCGAAGCCCTGACCAGGTGGCGACTGTGAGACGTGTTCCACCACGACATCCCCAGGGTAGCCGGCGTTACCGGCGATCTGTCGCAGCGGCGCGCTCAGCGCCTGCCGCACGATATTGACGCCCGTGGCCACATCGCCCGTTGCCTTGACTTTGGCAACCTCCTTGCGTGCGGCCAGCAGGGCCACTCCGCCGCCGGGAACGATCCCTTCCTCAACCGCGGCGCGGGTGGATGACAGCGCATCCTCCACACGCGCCTTCTTCTCCTTCATCTCGGTCTCGGTGGGTGCGCCGACATGGATGACAGCGACGCCCCCAGCGAGTTTCGCCAGCCGTTCCTGCAGCTTCTCGCGGTCGTAGTTGGAATCAGTCTCCTCGATCTGGTGCTTGATCTGGTCGATGCGGCCCTGAATGGCCTCCGCCTTGCCCTTGCCCTCCACGATGGTGGTGTCGTCCTTGGTCATGATCACGCGCTTGGCGCGCCCGAGTTGGGTTAGGTTGAGGCTCTCCAGCTTCAATCCCAGATCCTCGGAAATGAACGTGCCGCCGGTCAGGATGGCGATATCCTCGAGCATCGCCTTGCGGCGGTCACCGAATCCAGGGGCCTTGGCGGCCGCAGCTCTAATGGTCCCGCGAATGCGATTGACCACCAGGGTCGCCAAGGCTTCGCCCTCGACATCCTCGGCCACTATCACCAGGGGCTTGCCGGAGGCCGAAATCTGTTCCAGCAGCGGGACCAGATCCGCCGCCGCGCTGATCTTCTTCTCATGCAGGAGGATATGAGGATCCGCCAGCACCGCCTCCATGCGTTCGCCATCCGTGACGAAGTAAGGCGAGATATACCCCTTGTCGAACTCCATTCCCTCGACCAACTCGAGGGTCGTCGCCGAGGTCTTACTTTCCTCGACGGTTATCACGCCGTCCTTGCCGACCTTGTCCATGGCCTCGGCGACGATATCGCCGATGCCCTTGTCACGGGCGGAGACGGTCGCGACCTGCGCGATTTCGGCATGGGTGTTGACCTCTCGCGACATACTCTTGACGGCCTTGACGACGGCTTCCAAGGCAGCGTCGATGCCCTTCTTGACGATCATGGGGTTACTGCCAGCCGCCACCGCCTTCATGCCGTCATGCACCATGGCCTGGGCGAGCACGGTGGCGGTGGTGGTGCCGTCGCCGGCGACATCGTTGGTCTTGGATGCGACTTCGCGCAGTAGCTGGGCGCCCATGTTCTCGAATCGATTCTCGACCTCGATCTCCTTGGCGATGGTAACGCCGTCGTCGACCACGCTTGGCGAGCCGAACTTCTTCTGAAGGACTACACTCCGGCCCCGGGGACCCAGGGTCACCCGCAGGGCATCGGCCACGGTATTGACGCCGCGCTCCAGCGCACGGCGCGCCTCCTCCTCGAACATTAGCTCCTTGGCTGGCATCATCTACCTCCCAGCGATCATCGGCGTCGCCTGGTGGCGGCCTTCTTTGCGGGGGACTTCTTGGCCGCCCTAGCCGACGCCTTCTTGGTGGGCCTGCGCGACGCTTTCTTCACCGCCTTGCCGGCCTTCTTCTTGGCGGGGAGCACGGCGAGGACATCGCTCTCTCGGAGGATCTTGTATTCCTCGCCGTCAAACGTTATCTCATCTCCGCCGTACTTGGAGAAGACGATGCGGTCGCCGACCCGCACCTCTGGCGCGGCGAGGGCTCCGTTGTCCAGTACCTTGCCGGGACCGACGGCGACGACCTCGCCCTCCTGCGGTCTTTCGCGAGCGGTGTCCGGCAGAACGATGCCTCCAGCGGTGGTCTCTTCCGCTTCGAGCACCTTGACCAAGACGCGATCAGCCAGTGGTTTGAGCATAGCGCTCCCTCCCAAGTCAGCATTCATCTCCGGGCCTCAGGCCAGCCAACCCGGCTGGCCTGAGGCCCGGATGGTTTCCGCGGGGCACGATTATAGTGTCGGAGTCAACCCCTGTCAAATGCAGCGATCATCAGGCCGGGCGTCCGGCTGCTCGATAGATGAGGTCGAGGACGTGAATCGCCCGTCGGGCCTCGCGCCCATTGACGGTCGGCTCCCGATCATCCCGGATGGCCTCGATCATGTCGATCATCTGAGCGGCGTGGCCGGTAGGCAGATTGGCCAGCGGGTCGGAGGCGGTCGTCGGGCCCGACTGCTGGGCACTGGCGACTGGGGCCTCCTCTTCGCCTTCGACCTTGAACGTGAGCAGATTGCCTCCGTCGATAGCGGCCGATCCGGTCGTGCCGCACACCACCACCCGCCCCGAGACGCCGGGATAGGCAAGGGTTGTGGCCTGGATCACGCCGCGCGCGCCGTTCTCGAACCGGAGCAGGGCAATGCCCAGGTCCTCGCTCTCGATGTTGCGCTTGAGCGTCGGCGTGTCCGCGCACGAGACCTGCTCGACATCGCCCATGAACCAGCACAATTGGTCGATGAAGTGCACACCCTGGTTGCACAGACATCCTCGATCAAGCGCCCAGGTCCCGCGCCACTCGCCGCTGTCGTAGTAACTCTGGGCGCGATACCAGATGCAGTCGGCGACCCCCAGGACTAGGTCGCCGAATCGGCCTTCCTCGATGGCGCGTTTGATCTTGCGTGCACCCGCGTTGAAGCGGTTCTGGAAGATACAGGCTAGCTTCACACGGGATTGGTGACAGGCCTCAATGAGCGCATCAGCCTTGTCGAGCCGAACATCAAGCGGCTTCTCGCTGAGGACGTGCTTGCCGGCCTTTGCCGCCTGGATCCCCATGTCCGCGTGCATCCCGGAGGGGGTGCAGATGTTGACTACCTCGACCTGGTCGTCGCCCAGGAGTCGCTCGTAGCTATCGTACCAACGACAGTCGTGTTTCTCGGCGACCTTCTGAGCGCGTTCGGGAACGATGTCGCATGCGGCTACCAGCCGCGCTTCCTCCACCTCGGCCAAGGCATCCGCATGCAGCGGCCCGATACCGCCGCACCCGACGATCCCGAAACCGACTTGATCCACTTTCGACCTCCCCTGCAGTCGGACTGTTCGGCCGGCCCCAGCACTAACGCGATCGCGCCGATCACCCCTGCCCGATCACCCAGCGCACCAGCGACCAGGGACACCTGATCGGCGATGGCGGCCACAGCATAGCGGCCAAATGCCGCTCGCACTCGACTCATCAATACTTCACCCGCCTGCGCGACGCCACCTCCGATCACCACCCGGTCGGGATCGATCAGGTTGACCGCCGCAGCGATGCCGCGGCCCAGCGCATCGGCCGCCTCGTCGAGCACCGTGGCTGCCAGCGAGTCGCCCTCGCGGGCGGCATCGCAGACCTGCTTGGCCGTGAGCGGACGCGGCAGAGCGGCCAACAGACTGGCGCCGCTGCAGTCCAGGGCGCGTTCAGCTGCTCGCCCGATCGCCCAGCCGGAAGCCAAGCTTTCCAGGCAGCCGCGCTTCCCGCAGGCGCACACCGGCCCGCCAGGAACCACGACGATATGACCGATTTCGCCGGCGAGGCCGTGAGCTCCTCGGTGGACTTGTCCGTTGTGGATAACGCCCCCGCCGATGCCCGAACTCACGGTGAGATAGAGCAGATGACCGGCCCCCCGGCCGGCGCCGAAGCGATACTCGCCCAGGGCCGCGGCATTGGCATCATTATCGGCAACCGCGGGCAGGCCCAGGGCAGCCCCGATGCGATCGC
>Ga0111223_1079_pt1 | contig 10567 bp, 4 predicted proteins | sample DeeMarSWOR152_54_FD_80387 | JGI IMG/M metagenome (GOLD analysis project Ga0111223, IMG submission 80387) | candidate division KD3-62 bacterium DG_56
GCGGAATGGGCCGCAGCGAAGGCCGTCGCCGCCATGCACGCAGACGACGGCGGCAGCGAGATCGCCGTGCTCGCGCTTGCTGGCGGCGCCAAGGATGCGCCCGGGCGTGCGGCGATCCGGCTGTATGGCGATGATCTTGGGCTGCGTGGCCATGCCGATCGGGAGCTCGAGCCAGGCAAGATCGAGCGTGATGCGGGCGGCCATTTGGCGGCACTGCAGTCCCCTGGCGGCCCCGCGCAGATCGTCACGGCAATCAACGTCCGCGACCAAGGCCATCCGGGGATCGAACTCCGCACGTTCGGCAGCGACCTGCGACCCAGGCGCTTCGCCTCCCGGCTTCTGCGGGAGGCGCGTTGGGCGAGCGGGCTGGTGACAGGCGAACTCAATGGCCGTCCGGCGATCATCCTGGCCTCGGGTGCCCTCTCGCGGCCACTGTCCGATGACGTCAGTAGTCTGCACATCTTCAATGCGAACCTGGCGGAGCAATGCCGGATCGAGTGGCAGACCTTGCGCCAGTCATCGGTGGGAGACGTGATGGTTGCCGATCTCGACGGCGATGGTAGGCCCCGGATCGTCACCATCGGCGCGACCGTAATGCGCGGGACCTACGGGCATGCCGCCCAGGTCTTCGGCGAAGTGCGGGCATGGGACCCAGCGCTCCGGGCGACGGATCTCTTTCTCTGGCCACTCCAGCCGGGTGCGAGGTCCCGGCCGTCGCGCGCATGTCTTTTCCTGAGCCGGCGACCGAGGCTGTTCGTCGCCAGCCGTTCGGGAGCGTCGGAGGAGCCCGCGTCCTGCGAGATCACGTCGTTTCGCTATCGTGCATCGACCGAAGATGGACAGGTCTTCATGTCCGTCGCCCGCGCCTGGCGGTGCAAGCGTGTCCCCGTCTTTCGGCGGCTGCTCAACGCGCAGGACCCCACTCTGCGTGCGTTGGGCTTGGAGGGCTTGGTGACGCTGATGCGTGCCAAGTCGATCCCGATGATCGCACCCGTGCTGCGCGACCGCGAATGCTCGCTGGTGCGGCGGACGGTGGACGTTCTTCGCAGTTTCAGAAACCGCGACGCAGTAGAGGCTGCGCGCGCCGGCGGCTTCGCCACCCCCGACGACTGGATCATCATCGGCCCTTTCGACAACGCTGCCGGCCGCGGCTTCAATCGCGTCTATCCGCCGGAACGAAAGTTCGATCCCGGCGCCTTCTACGCGGGGCGCGACGCCATTGCGCGCTGGTCGAAGGTGCGCCAGGAGCATCCGGACATCTATGTCGATCTGGCAGTCTCCGCGTTGCTGCCCTTCGCGCGTACGGGTGTCGAGATCAGCTGGAACAGCCGCCGCACGGCGACGGTCGCCTATGCTCTTACCGACGTCATTTGCCCGCGGCGCAGGCAGGCGATGATTCGACTCGGCCGCAGTGATGCCGCACGCATCCGGCTCAACGGGAGGGAGATCTGGACGAACAGTGAGGTCCGTTCTCCTACAGTCGATGACGACCTGATCCCCGTCACCCTACGCGCGGGTCGGAACCGGATCATGCTCAAGGTCGCCAACACTGAGACACAGGCCTGGGGCTTCTACTTTCGCATAACCGATCGCGTGGGCCGGCCGATCCGCGGGCTCCGCTACAAGCCGCCTCAAGTGGCCGCTACCCAGGGCGACTTCCTCTCGCGTGCCGATCTCACGAGACTGCTCAGCGACCGTGGCCCTGCCCTGCGCGTTCTCGCTGCTGCCGAGCTGGCGAGGACAGGCGAGCCGGCGGGCCTCGCAGCGCTCGAACGCCTGGCCGCCGGTCGCCACCATGGGGCGGCCGCGCACGCCGCTCTGGTGCTGGCAGACCTCGGCGAGCGAAGCGCCGCCGACCGTCTGGCCGCGCTCGCGCCAGGCCAGGCACCGACCTTTCGCCTGGAGGCCGCAAATGCGCTGCGGCGCCTGGGGGATCGCCGCTGGAAGAGATTCTCGCTCGATCGCCTGCGCAGCAAGACCGGAGACCCGCTGGGCGAGTTCAAAGTCGAGGCCAGGGGCGAGCGCGGCTTCGTGCTCAAAGCGACCTTGCAGGGCGAGGAGATGGGCGACATCCGAGTCTCGTGTGGGCACCGGTTCCACTTCGGCGACGGCGTAACTGCCAGTTGCTCCCGCATTGATGTCTTCGGCATGAGCGCCAGCAAGTTCCGCCGGCGCGGTATCGGTGCGGAGATAATCCGCCGCGGCTGCGAAATGATGGCCGAGCGCGGCGATGCTTGCGGCACGGTCGCCACCGGGACCGGCTTGGTCGCCCATCGCTTATACCGCCGTTTCGGGTATGTCGATCGCAGACTAGGGTGCAGCTTGAACCTGCATGAGTTAGACTTGCGGCAGTCGCCCGGCGCGGCAGCGACCGACAAGACCTTCTCTATCCGACGCTTTCGCAGCGGCGACCGAAGCGCGCTCGAGCGGCTGCACACGGAATGGACGCAGCGAACGATCGGTCCGGAGGTGGACGAAGACAGGGGAGGTCAGATTCGCGACTTCGGACCATGGTACTGGGTCGCGCTACGCGCGGGCAAGCCCGTCGGGTTCGTCCACATCGCGGAGGATCCTTTCGAGAAGCATGCCACAGTTCGCGAGGTCGTCACGGGCCCAGAGGTCGACCAGATGGCCGCCGCACATGCTCTCGTGCAGGCCTTCGCCACCCATCTGCGAGCCAAGAAGTTTGAGCGCCTCGCCTGGCAGGATCCCGCCGAGCGGCTGCGTTCGCTGGCGCGTGGGTTGGGATTCGTGCCCGATCCCTGGCACGAGCTTCACGGCTGGGTGGACATGTTCAAGATCATCCGCCTCGCTCAGCTGCTCAGTGAGATCGCGCCGCTGTTCGCCCGCCGCCTGGCACGCAGTCCTTCGGCCGGCTGGGAGGGAACGCTGGCCTTGAACGGCTCACGGCTTCGCGCGACCATGGCCATCGCGGACGGTCAGGTCCGCGCTCGCGCCGGCGTCGCGCGCAACGCTGACGTGACGATCGCCATGACCGACGACGACATCACGCGCCTGGTGGCCGGCGACTGCGACATTTGGGATGCCTACCGACATCACCGGCTGAGCACGAGGCCCACTTTCAACGAACGAATCTGGCGCCTGGTCGAAGCGCTATTCCCGATGATGGAGGTCAGGCAGTCGCGCGGCGAGTGGTAGCGCGGCGGCCTACTCACCGGCGATTCCCTTGAGCCGTTGGTCGATCCAGTTGAGCAGGCTGCGGTCCTTGGTGCGCAGGCGGAGGTCGTTGAGGGTGGCGATGGCCTGGTTGCGTTCCTGTCGGCGCAGGTAGATACTTACCAGCAGGTCGGCCGCCTCTCGCAGCACCCCGGGGTCTTTGGCGCGAGCTATGACGCGAATCAATCGCCGGCGGGCCTCGTGGTCGTCGCGCTTGGCGGCATACACGCGCGCGATCAGCACTTCGGCACGGAGGCGGCGCGGCTGGTCCGTCTCAGGTGTGACCGCGACCATGCGCTCGGCTGCGGCGACGGCGTCGTCCCAGGCTCCAGCGAGCATATATAGTCCCACCGCCTCGCGCCAGATATTGGGCGAAAGACCCGCCGCGCCGCGCAGTTGATCCGCCTTCGCTTTGGCCTTGTCCGGATCACACGGCCGCCACCAGAGTCGGCGAATACGATGATTGCCGGAGTCAGCGATGCACAGGTTCCCGTCCGGATCGACCGCCACGCCGCTGGGGTTATACAGGCTCGAAAGTGTGGCAGGCTGATAATCGCCGGTGAAGCGCCCGTGTATCATCCCTCCCAGGGGACCTTCAGCACGCCAGCCGTCTCCGGCCACGGTGGTGATTATGCCGTCGCGGTCGATCCTGCGAATGCGTTGGTTGTGCATGTCGGCGATGTAAACGGCGCCATCCGGGCCAACTGCCACAGCCGAGGGATCGCCGATGCGCGCCTCTGTGGCGGGGCCTCCGTAGCCCGAGAAGCCCCGCTCACCGTTGCCGGCGACGGTGGTGATGAACCCGGCCGCGTTGACTTTCCGAACCCGACGGTTGCCCCTGTCGGCGAGGTAGATGCTGTCGTCGGGCCCGACGCACACGCCCGAAGGTTCGTTCAGCGCGCCATCGACAGCGGGACCGCCCTCGCCCGAGTAGGCGCTGTCGCCATTGCCGGCCACTGTCGTGATGATGCCGGCGGGATCGACCGTCCGAATCCGATGATTGCCCTTGTCCGCGATGTAAAGGCTGCCATCTCGGCCGATGCAGACGCCCCAGGGCTCCCTGAGCCGGGCATCAGTGGCGGGGCCGTCGTCGCCGGAGTACCCTGGCTCGCCGCTGCCGGCCACTGTCGTGATGATGCCGGCGGGGTCGACCTTCGCGGTCCACCGCCACGCCGCTGGGCGCATTCAGCCTTGCCGCGGTCGCCGGGCCGCCATCACCCGAGTATCCGCCTTGGTTCCACCCGGATGGTCCGCTGCCGGCGATGGTGGTAATGACGCCGGCGGGATCCCACGCGTCCGCGATGTAAAGGCTGCCGTCGGGACCGGCCGCTATGCCGCAAGGCGAGTGCAGGCTGGCTTCAGTGGCAGGACCTCCATCGCCGGAGCAGCCCTCATGGCCGTTGCCGGCAGCAGTCTCGATGATGGGAACGCCGCAGCCCTCCGTCTTCGCAGGTATCCGCTCCCCGGGGTTTATGCTCATCAGGCCTCGGACGGATGGTGAAGCGGCGCTGAGGACCAGCATTGCCAGCGCGAGGCACACAGCAGACCGTCGTGCCAACCGTACCTACCTCCTCAGGTGTGAGATGTCGACCCGCGCGGCCGCCTGGCGCACCAAGCGCGGCCTCTCACCGTGAATCTCCGAACAGATTGGACGACGCACACCGCGGAATTGTTCGGCAGCCCGCGACTAGCTCCGCTCAGCGGTCAGAGCGACGTACCCCTGCGCTTGGCCTGGAAGCCGGATGGCTAACGCGGAGGGCGGCCAGGCGCCGAGTTCCCGCTCCTCCGGGTGCAGCATGCGAAGCGTTGTCCATTCCGATGAGCGCAGTGCCTCCGGCCGCAGCGTGACGGTAACGTCGTCTGCGTTCGCAGCGCGCGAGGTCAGAAACACGAGCACGCGGTCCGCGTCCTCATAGAACGACGCATAGCAGCCGCCATCGACCAATTGCTGAGTCCACCACGGATGCGCCTGGACCAGCCGGTCGAAATCGATCATGCCCAGGAGCTGCCAGTATGTCCCTACGTGGTCCCATTCATCTTCAGTGACCGGATCGCAGCCGAAGTACCGATTGCCCGGTACCATCTGGATATCCGCGAGCGAGACCGCTGCCGCACCGATATTCTGCATCGCCCGCGCCTCGGCGTTACGGCCCCAGAGCTTAAAGGTCTGCCCGTTGATCACCGCGTTCTGGTGGTGCAGGTAGTCCTGCGGGGTATAGGAATCCGCGCTCTCGCCGATCAAGTGGGAAGTCTGAAACAAACATCTCAGCGGGCCGCCGCCGTTGGTATAGCCCTGGCAGCCGAAAGCGGCACCACGTTGGCCGAGGACTTCACTGAGGCGCCACACGCAGCGGTACATGTCGCCCACCGCGGCGTGCGGCTCCGCTTCCGCGCCGAATTCCTGATGATCGCGGTCGCACACGCCCGCGTCCCAGCCGCCATCGACATAGATGCCGGCAATTGCGTATCGCTGGCAGAGCCGGTGGACGTACTCGGGAAACCAATCCCGATATGCGCCGGCGTAACATATCCTGCTCCAGTTGCGGATCATCAGCGCGCCGTTCCACCAGTGGCGTGGTCGTCCCAGATCGAGATAAGCGATCACCGGATTCTGGATGGCGGCGACGGGCGTGAAGTAGAACACGAGTTCGAGCCCGTGCCGCCGACAGCTCTCGATCACGCGGCTCATCTCGGCCTCGTTGACCACTGGTTCGCCGCGTACGCCCGGCAGGTCGGCGCTCCAGCCGTGGTGCAAGACCACGGTGGTCGCACCGTGCGCCGCCCATTCGTCGATATATTCGTCACTCGGGTAGTATGATTCATGTGGCCCGCAGGTCTCGTGCGTGTCGCCCGTGGGATGCCACACGAACTGAACGATGCGCCGCTTGAAGCCTTCGCGGTTGAACTGCTGATGGGGCAGGAGCAGCGTCCAGAAGGTGAGGGGCATTCGGTCGGAGGTGATCTGCATCCAGCGGCCGTCCACGGCATCGACCTCGCCCAGTCGTGTCACGTCCGGCGACTCGAGGTAGATCGCAACGCCCGACGCTCCATTGTGCCGGTCGAGGAACGGCTCCGCCGTCTCGCTAATAACGGAGTCGACAACGATCAGTTCACTCTCGTCGTCAGGCTGCTGATCCGCGTGCGGGATCAATCTGCTATGGTGGGAGTGACGTGGCGACGGGAGCAGCTCGACTACGAGGCTCTGATGCTCGGTGCCCTCCACCTCGATCGTCCACCGCCAGAGCGTGGAGGCGGAGAACTCGATAGTGGTGCGAATCGTCAGATCCGCGCCATGGTAAGATGTGATCTGCTCGATCGTCAATCCCTGGTCCGAATGGCTGATTCGCGCCGGTGCCGTCGGCGTAAGATCGAGTGGCGGTCCGTTCTCCCTCAACCACACCCGTGGGAACGGCGCACCCAGGATCTCCTCCTCACTCCCGGCTGCCGTGGAGACCAGCGATATGATCTGGCCCGAGGATCGGTTGAATCGCACGCGGTGGCCGGAGCACATTATCGAAACTTCGATTGTGTTGTCGTCGGACGTCATCTGGTTGTTGTCGGCAACCGAGCGCGGATGTCGCTCATCCAGCCCCGCGGCGAATCGCGTGGTCTCGTGGCGCCGCTCTTGCCGCGCGGCCGCCGCCTCCTCGCTCAGCAATTCGATCTGCCTTAGTCGATACAGTCTGGCATCGCGACCATAGAAACCGAAGTGTCCCAGGCGCCGCCCCGGCGCTTCGAACGCGATCAACGCTTCCTGGTCCAGCGCGACCTCCACGCGCGGGCCCACGAGGTCGCAGCGAAGGCGATAGCGCCGCCCGGTCTCCAATTGGCAGCTGGCCAGACCCAGCGCGTGCACACTGTGACTCTCCTCAGGCCACTCGTAGTCGCCGTAATATTGGCTGCGGGCAGAGACCGAGGGGAAGAGCCTATGCCTGCGCAGGTCGAATCGGAGCACGATCTCGCCCTCTGCCTCGCAGCGCAGATAGACCACCACCGGCCCGCTCTCGGCCGAGAACTCCAGCTCCACGCGCTGGTCGCCGCAGGGCAGACCGTTGAACACGCGGACGTCTCGCACATGAAGTGCGCCGTCCACGATCTCAACCGTCTGTGGGGGCTCCGGCTTGCCGGAACGCCCAGACAAGATGCTGGGCGGCATGCCCTCGCAGTCGAGCCCCGGCACGATCGCCCAGTCATCGACGCGCTCGCCCGGCCGCGAGGCATCGAAGTCGTAAGCGACGATCTCGTGGAGGTGTCTTGCGGTGGGACTGTTCTTGTGATCGCACATGCCGCTAGCTGCCCATCTTGGTCGCCAGGGGCCGCAAATCGTCGAGGCCGACGAACTCAAATCGTTCCGGGTCGAGTCCGCGGGCGATCTTGCGGTAGCGCTGGATCGCCTGGTGTCCCAGCCCGCCGTACAGCGGGATCAGGAAGGGGGGCGGGTTCTCTTTGGCGATGGCTTCGATGGCCCTCACCACTTGGTCGACGTCGTCTATCTTGTAGTGGACGCGGCCGTCGGGCACAATGGCCGGCACCCCGCACGGCAGCATCTCGATGCGGCTCGGCCCGCGAGGTAGGAGGGTGAATAGCTTGACGCCGGCAGTGCGAGCGTATTCGTCGTAACGGTCCGGTCGGAACTTGGTGTAGTCCCACGAGTCGACTACATCGATGTCAGCATTGCGGAAGAAGGGCCGTCCGAACTCGGCCAACTGTCCGACGTTTGGCAGGCGGTCGATGAACGCGTAGCCCGAGCCCGACACGCCCGCGTAGAAGTAGTCGTTCTCGGTCGCCGTCTCGTAATAGTACTCCGCCAACGCCGGGAACTCGGCCAGCAGCGCCGGGCTCACGCCCCAGTTGATCGGTATCTCCCCACGATGCGCGTCCAGCCAGGCACCGAAGAAGAACGTTGCCAGCACCCTTGGTGTGTCGCCCTCGTTGGTCATGAAGGCGAGATAGTATTTGTCTTCGGGCTGCGCGATCGCCGTGCGGCCGTGGCGCGGCTGCCGGAATCGCCGCTTGCGGCAGGGTACGCGTGCGTGAAAAGACAGATTGCCGGCGTGTCCGCACACCAGCACATGGCCCCGCCGCGATAGGCGCTGGACGAACGTCCACTCCGGCTCCGCCCAACCGTAGATCTGCGCCGGGCGGTCCAGCGCCTTGAGGATGGTGTCCATGAGCGCCGCGTCGTCGGGGTAACCGGCTACCAACTGCGTGTCGTTATCGTATGAGGTCGGCCGGGCGGCGGGCGATAGATTGAAGACGAACCCGCGCCGGGCCACCGCGTAATCCAGCGCCATGATGACCGCCGGGTCCCAGCCCATGTTGACATCGTCGTGCGACTTGCCGGCATTGTACGCAAGCCGTCGGTGACAGCGGGGCAGCAACTCCTTGATCGCCCAACGATAGACCTCGCGGCTGGTCTGCCATCGGCCGCGCAGGTCAGCCCTGACGGGCAGATCGCCCAGCCTCCCCTTACGCTGCGCTGGGGTCACTGGCAGCCAGTTGTTGAGCGCGCCAACGGTGATGGCGACGTAGCGAGTAGCGTCCAGGCCTGGGTCGTAGACCACTGCCCCGCGCAGCCGGCTCCGAAAGGTATCGATGAGCCGGTCGAGGCTGTCGATCTGCTGAAACGTGAATCCCTTGCGGTCGCGGTAGATCCGCACCCATCGCCGGTCGGCTGGCCCCCAATCGCTACGCCCCTCGGTGTCGTAGAATAGGCGTGGGCCGGTGCGATTGACGATTCCCTGGAGCGTCAGCAATAGGATCAGGTCGTCGTATTCAACGCCGCCGACCACCGGTCGGTAGGTGTACGCCTTTCGCGCCGCCTGCTTGCCGGATACCACCGTGTCGGCGAATAAAGGGATGGTCAACATGGTCGCGCATAGCAATAGTCTGAGTTCTGACATGAGGGCCCTTATTCGCCCAGGGTCGGCCCTGGCCTGTCGGTGGCGGCCAGGCAGGTGTCAACGCTCGGGAGCCGGAACTCCATCGGCGTGCGCCGCCGCGCGCCGATAGCCGCGGGGCGGCCAGCGAAGCGAGGTGAGCAAGATGGTAGGCAAAGACATTCGCATCGAGCGAATCATGAACCGAGAGTCGGGCCGGACGGTGATCGTTCCTCTCGATCACGGCATCACGATCGGCCCCATCCCTGGCTTGGAGGACATGAAACAGACAGTCACCAAGGTCGTTAACGGTGGTGCTAACGCTATCCTCATGCACAAGGGCATGGTCAAGGCCGGCCATCGAGGGGGCGGTAGGGATGTCGGCCTTATCGTCCATCTCTTCGGGGGCACCACCCTGAGTCCCGACCCCAACGCCAAGGTACCCGTATGCACCGTGGAGGAGGCCATCAAGCTCGGCGCTGATGGAGTCTCTCTGCACATCAACCTAGGCGCCTCTACGGACGCGGCGATGCTGGCGAATTTCGGTGAGGTGTCCGATCGTTGCCTGTACTGGGGCATGCCTCTGGTGGCGATGATGTATACTCGTGGGCCTGAGATCAAGAACGAATTCGATGTCAAGTATGTCAAGCACGCCGCTCGCGTCGGCGCCGAACTCGGCGCCGACGTGGTGAAGGTCAACTACACGGGCTCGGTCGAGAGCTTCCGCGAGGTCGTTGCCGGCTGCCCAGTTCCGGTAGTGATTGCGGGCGGAGAGAAGGTCGAGACCGACGAGGAGATCCTGACCATGGTCGAGGGCGCGCTCGGGGCGGGCGCAGCCGGCGTGTCTATCGGCCGCAACGCATTTCAGCACGCTGACCCTGAAGGCATGGTCGCGGCGATCGCGATGATGGTTCACGAGAGCAAACCGCTGAAGGAGAGCCGGGACTTCCTGGCTTCAAGGCGATGAAACGGGTCTGGGTCCGGATCGATCCCTGGGACGAAGCCCTCGCGGCGGCCGCCGTTGAGAGCGGGGCCGATGCACTGGTTGTCGCCGCGGGCGACACCGCTCGCGCCAAAGCGCTGGGCGCAGGCACCACGGTAGCACCCGACGGTGACATTGCTCTGGGCGAGGATGCGGTGCCGTTCGAGATTGCCTCCAAGGCCGACGAGGAACGCGCCGCGACCACCCAGCTCGACCGCACGCTCATGCTCAGCATGGCGGACTGGACTATCATCCCGCTCGAGAATCTGATCGCGCGCCGCGGGCGTCTGATGGTCGAGGTCTCGGCGGCCGATGAAGCACGCCTCGCCACCGAGGTCCTGGAGAAGGGCGTTGACGGCGTGGTGCTCACGTCACGTTCCCCCGACGAGATTCGTCGCACGGTCGAACTGGTGCACGGGTTCTCCCCGCACATCGCGCTCGAGCCGGCGACGGTCACCGCCCTCCGCCCGTTGGGCATGGGCGACCGCTCGTGCCTCGATACCTGCACCCAGATGACGCTCGGCCAGGG
>Ga0111223_1029_pt1 | contig 10515 bp, 10 predicted proteins | sample DeeMarSWOR152_54_FD_80387 | JGI IMG/M metagenome (GOLD analysis project Ga0111223, IMG submission 80387) | candidate division KD3-62 bacterium DG_56
TTCGATTACCTGGTCGAGACCGAGACCTGGCTGACCAGTGTTCTCGTAGATAACGACTATGGCGACTTCCTCGATCTTGCCGGGTTCATGAATCTCTGGTTCCTGCGCCGATATGCAGCCAAGCTACTCTACGAACTCGAACTCCACCGCGGCGCTGCCTTCGATGCGGCGCCCGAACGCTATCGCGATCGTTTGTCGGCGGCGCTCGGCGTCCAGATATGGCCGGAGGACTATCTCTTCGATGTCGACGACGGATTCTATTGCGCCGCATACCTTCGCGCATGGGCGCTTGAGCGTCAGCTCCGGCGGCGGCTGAAGAGCGACCACGGCGAGGCATGGTTTGCATCCCGTGCCGCCGGCGAAACGCTGAGGGCCCTCTGGCGGCGCGGGCAGGAGCCTACCGCCGACGAGATCGCACGTGAGATCGGCGACAAGGGGATCGAATTCGGCTACTTGATCGAGGACCTGCTTGACAGCCGGTAGGGCAGCAAGTCCACGCGCGCTGCCGCGTCGCTATGCCCGAAATGACGCGAAAAAGTGATATCAGTTTCACGCAAGAGCCAACCTGACGGCTCTGGGGGAAGACCGAGTGAACATGATATCACCTTTGGGATATCATCCTCACATGACTGCCGAGCTGGCCGCCCGCTGCCCGACTGCACCTGCAGTTAGGCCCTAACCCGCTCGAGCGAGTTTTCCGGTCCGCTTGGCGTGGGTCTCGGCAATTCGGAAAACGAGCGCGCCGAGCGGAACCAGAATCGCGCCCTGGAGCAGGAGCACCACGATCATCACGGCCAGGTCCGCCATTTCCCCCACCCCCAGCGCGGTCCGCATGCCCTGCAGGGTGTAGGTCGCCGGTGAGACCTTCGCCAGCACCTGCATCCAGCCCGGCAACACGCTGATCGGATAGTACACGCCCGAGAGCATGAGCAGCACCGCTTCGACGATTCCGATCATCTGCGAGCCCTTCTCCGGCGAGAACAGCGGCATGACCGCGACCATCATGGCCACCCCGACAAAGGCAAACGTCGATGCGGCCAGGACACCGACCGCCGCCCAGAGGCTCGCCTGGCCCAGGTCCAAATGAAAGAACAGCGAGATGCCAACCAGCAGGATGGCCGTCCTCGCCACCCCGTAGATCATCGCCCACACGCAGATCCCCACCAGGTGGATGACACGCGGCACTGGGGCCATGAACGTGTACTCGATAGTGCCCTCCCAACGCTCCCAGGAGACGGTGCTGGCGACCTCCCAGAAGAGGCCGGCAATGTAACCCCAAACCAGCGACCCGATCATCAGGTAGGTGATGAACTTCTGCTGATCGACGGCGGCGCCGGTCACTGGCTCGATGCCGCGGCCCAGGAAACCGACGGCCAGCGCGTTGGCGAGCGTGTACAGCGTCCATACCGCCTCCCACCGCCAGTAGGACTTGTAGAGCGCGAACTGGCGGCCGACCAAGGTGAACACCAGTCGGAGACTCTCAACGATGCTACTCACTGTCATCGGTGTCTTCTTCCTCGTCATCAGCGTCCAGCGAATGGCCGGCCAGAGTCAGGAAAACGTCCTCCATAGTTGGCAAGGCATCCTCGGTCCGACACCGCGCCTTCAGCTCGGCCGGCGTCCCGACGGCCACGCTGGACCCGCGGTGAATGATCATGATCCGGTCGCACAGCTTGTCAGCCTCCTCCATGTCGTGGGTGGTGAGGAGGACAGTGGCGTCATGCGCCTCCCGGATCCGGACGATGAACTGATGGACGTCGCGCTTGGACCGGGGATCAAGGCCGGTGGTGGGCTCGTCGAGCAGGAGCAGGACAGGCGAGGTCAGGAACGCGCGGGCGATGGCGACCTTCTGCTGCATCCCCCGCGACAGTCGCCTCACTTGGTCGCTGAGCCGCCGCCCAGGGAAGCCGAGCTCATCCAGGATCCGCTCAACACGCTCCCGTACCTGGCCGGCTCGCATCCCGTACAATCGCGCGCTGTACGCGAGGTTCTGCATTACCGACAGATTCCGGAAAAACGAGGCATCAGCGGCGACCCGGTTGATCATCCGCTTCACGGCCGCGGCCTCTTTGACCACATCGCGGTCGAACACGCGCAGAGTCCCCTCATCGGGCAGCAGCAGAGTGGCGATCATCCGGACAAGGGTCGACTTGCCGGAGCCGTTCGGCCCCAGAATGCCCACGATCTCACCGCGGTCGATCGCCAGGCTGACGTGGTCAACCACGCGCCGCCGCTGCTTCCGGCGACGGCGCAGCAGCCGCCCACGGCCATCCTTGCTCTGTTGTGTGCGCACGAAGACCTTCGTGACGTCTTCCAGAACGACTGCTTCCGACATGGCACTCACATCTTTCTGCGCTTCCGTGCAACTACTTAAGAATCACAGCGACTTTCTTGGCGACCACCTTGACCTCGCGGTCCTGTCGTGGTATAGTGATCATTAACGAAAGGAGGTGGTGTAGATATGGACTTAGCCAACCGAGGTGACTGTCGGAGTTAACCACAGTCCCAACAGTTGGTGACCTCCATTCGTTTGGACAGTCACCGAGGAGCAGGGCCGATTGGACTGTCGGCCCTGCTTGTTTTGTGAGGGCCGTTATAGCTCGGTTAGGCAGGACTGCGCCGACACGCCAAGGCTGGCCGCCCGAATCCTGACGGCGTGACGGTATCGGTACTGGTTGTTGTCAGCGCAGCCTCATAGTGGCGGGATTATAGGGTCGTTCTTGGCCCGCTGTCAAGGTCATTCGGACGACTTTGTCAAAGGTAGGCCCCGACATGCATCGTCCATCATATCTGGTTGACATCCATACCCACTGTTTCCCGGACGCCCTGGCCGCCCGGGCGATGGAGAATCTAATGGCGGAGTACCGGGTGACACCGGTCGGAGATGGCACGCTGGCAGGTCTTCGCAGGCACATGGCGGCCACCGGCGTGAGCGTCTCCATCGTGCTGTCAGTGGCGACCAAGCCGGCGCAGGTGGCGTCCATAAATGACTGGGCGGCATCGATCAACTCACCCGATGTAGTGGCCTTCGGGGCGCTGCACCCTGACCTGCCCGATCCCACCGAGGAGGTCGAGCGCATCATTGACCTCGGCCTGCGCGGGGTCAAGTTCCAGCCAACTTTCCAGCGGTTCGCACCAGACGAGGAGCGGATGTTCCCCGTCTACCGGGCGCTGGAGGGCCGGCTCGCGGTGATGTTCCACGCCGGCGACGAGATCCAGCCGGCACCGGAGATACCATCTACACCGCGGGCGCTGGCCCATGTCCATAAGGCGTTCCCAGGGCTAACCATGATCGCGGCGCATTTCGGCGGCTATCGGATGTGGGACGAAGTCAGGGAGCACCTGGTTGGCACTGGTGTCTGTTTCGATACCTCCTACTGTCCTCCCGATGACCTGCCCGACCAGGAGATGATCGACCTGATCCGCGCGCACGGGGCCGAGCGCATCATTTTCGGCAGCGACTTCCCGTTCGGCAATCCCGGGCCCGATCTGGACCGCTTGCTCGAGCTGGGGCTGGAGCGCGAGGAGGTGGAGGCGATCGCCTGGCGGAATGCCGACCGACTCCTGGGACTGGGGCTGGAAGCCCACCGGATGGCGCAGTAAGGTGCCAACCAGCAGGACTCAAGGGGGCTCACAATGGCTACTCAAACGTGTGCGAGAATGCGAATCCTTGGCGCACACGGCTGTGCCCAGTCCATTCGCCGTCAACGCGTGGTCGATCGTAATCGCGTGCTCACTGGCCGCGGATCAGCGTTGCCAGTGGCGCCGGCGGGCCTGGTAGTGTTGTCGGCTCTCACTCTGCTGCAGGTCCTGGCGCCCCCAGCGCCAGCGGCAGTTCGCCGACCGCTCACCGTGCGGGGCTGGATCCTGCTCCACTATGATATGGAGTACCTGCGCGAGGCGATCGCCGCAGCGCCGAGCTTCGACATCAACCACATTCAGTTGTCCCACGGCATCGTTCACCACGGCGAGCAGCTGATCGAGGATCAGCGACGACAGCACGATGTCGCCGAGCTGGCCCGACTGTGCCATGATCGCGGCATCGAGATCTTCATCTGGGTGCACGAGCTCAACGCAGTGCCCGACGAGTTCAAGACCGACGGCCGTCCCGATCTCGATCGCGCTGGATTCTGGGAATGGATGGCTCGCAAGTACGACCGGCTATTCGATGCCGGCCCCACTATCGACGGGATCGTCGTCAGCCTCTCAGAGGGCCAGTATCATGTCTATTCCGAGAGCAGGGTCGGCTCCAAGCTATCCCCGGCGGAGCGCGTGACGAAATTGCTCGAGGTCATGAGCGATGTCTGCCGCCGCCGCGGGAAGAAGATCTACTGTCGCACCTTCGGTGAAAGCCCCTTCGCTCGCCAGGGGATCTTCGCCGCGCCGCCCGACGTTTTCGTTATGAGCAAGGTCACCAACGGCGACTGGCAGCCCTATAGCCCGCACAACATCGCAACTGGCTATTTCCGAGGCAGCCGCCCCGAGATTGTCGAATTCGACTTGGCGGGCGAATATATGGGACACGGCCAGATTCCATGGTGCTGTCCCAACTACATCCAGTATCGGCTTCGCAATGCCGTTGCGAAAGGCGCATCCGGGGTCGTGGGCCGCATTGGCCGCGACAATCATCACATCCTCGGCACGCCCAGCGAGATCAACCTCTACGCCTTCTCTCGGCTGATCGACGACCCCGAGGCCGACCTGGGCAGCCTCTGGCGCGACTGGGTGAGCGACAAGTACGGGACCGGTGCCGTGGACGGGGTCACCGACGCTCTCCGGCGGACGGAGGAGATCACGCGGCGGCTCTACTGGGGTGATCATCTGGGCGATATCAGGATCCAACAGCACAGCAGTCTGCCCAGCCTCAGCTATGCGGAGAGTCACAACCGAACGTATATGTACACGCCTCCTGTCGATGTGACGCTCTACTCGCAGCCGGGCGCGCTGGACAATGACATGGAGCGACGATACGACGCCATCCTTCCGCTCTGCGACGCCTCACTGTCGGATCTCGACCGGGCCAAGGCCGCGCTCAAGGAGGATGAGTACGCGCGCGTGCGCGACTACCTCGAACGGCAGCGCGAGTGTGTCCGTATCTTCCGGGCGGTTCATGCAGCATTCATCGCCTGGGTCGTGTACAAGAGCGATCCCACGCCCGAACGCCGGGCCTGGCTGGAGGGCTATCTGGCTCGGGTTGACCAAGTCGCCGATGAGATCGAACGGCGTCACCCCGATATGTGGCCGGGCAATCCCGGCCGAGCCCGCGGCTTCGCTTCGTCGATACGCAAGCGGACGAAGTGACCGGGCTACGGTACATTGTCGCACCATAATGCCGAGCGGCGATGTCCGGGGACATCATGGGCCGCCAGCCGTGGCACCAGTCTCCTGGTGTCGGCTGCGCCCCAGCAAGACCATCAGAGCTGTCCAGACAGCCGATCCCGCGAAAGCGGCGGCGATGTCCCCCAGGGTGGGCGTGGGAACGGCCATGGGCAGGACGCCCAGGGGCGACCCGATGCCAGGCGAACTGCTGCCCGGCAGGAACGCCAAGAGGGCGGCCGATGCGGCGACCAGATAACCAGCGACCCCGATCGCAAGTGGGACAGTTCGTCGCCGTCGCTGCCAGCGATCCGCGTTGAGCGCTGCCACGCGTGCCGCGGCGGCCTGAATCGACCGCGGAACCGGGTCCTCGTCGCCCGCGCGGACCGGCGAGATGCGCAGAGCGGCGATCTCCGCGAGCCCGCGGCACTGCGGGCAGGTCCTCGCGTGCTCGCTCAGAGCATCGTCCGGCGGGCTGCCCGACGCTATAGCGTCCTCAAAGCGGTGGCAGTCACAGTTTGCCATAGCCTGACTCCTCCATGAACTCGGGACACCGCGTGGCCATCAGCTCGCGCAACGCGAGGCGTGCGCGGTGCAGGCGTACGCGGAAGGCGTTCGCACCGATCCCCAGCGCCTCCGCCGCCTCTGCCGGGCTGTCGCTGGCAGCGCGGGCGACGATGGCCTCCCGGTCGCGTGGCCGAAGCTGGGCGACCAGCCCCCAGAGCCGACGCGCAGAATCCGTCTCGGCCACCAGCTGTGCCGGATCGGGCCGGCCGACCCCGGCTTCACCTCGCCCGGAGGCTGTCTCGCGCGCCTTGCGCCTCTCCCCGTCTGCATATCGTTTCAACGCGATCCCGCAGACCCAGGTCGAGAAGGCGGCATCTCCCCGATACCGGCTGATCGTTTCCAGTGCCGCCACCAACGCTTCCTGGGCGAGCGCGTCTCCCTCCTCCGCGTCGCCGGTGAGGCGGCGCGCCATGCCGCGCACGAGCGGCAGCGCACGGTCGATGAGTTCCTCCGTCGCCGCAGCATCGCCCCTCGCCGCGCGCTCGGCAAGCTCCATGTCAGTCTGGTGGGGGCTCAGTTCCAGGTTCCACCTCCCACCTTCCAGCGAAGGAACCGGCAATTGCGCCCATGACGACATATATGGCCACATCCAAGAGAAGGATCCGCAGTAGCGCCTCACGCAGCTCGGCCGGTGCCAAAGAGCCTACGGACAAAAGGCCGGCGAAGTAGATCCCATGTAGCCCGGCTGTTATGCCGCTTCCCGCGAATGCGCCCGACCACGGGGTGGGGCGCCAGGACACCAGCAACGCGGTGATCACCGCCGCTGCGGCTATCGCGCTCAGACCGCCGACCACGATCCATACCACTTCAGCGCTCCAGTGGTAGGAGGGCGCGGAGGGGAAATGTGCCGCCGCCCATCGAGAGACAAGACTGTGATGATACCACCGCAATGGGACCCGCAGCGGAAGAACCAGCAGCCCCGCTACCACTCCGCCCCTGATGATAGCGCCGCTCGGGCCGGCCCAGAAATCGCGCCGGGTGTCTGACCGCCAGTAGCTCGCTCCCAGCCAGCAGGCAACCGCGAGCGGCAATCCCCAGCTCCACCACAGTTGCACGAGATTGCGCAAGGGCCCCACTATCGTTCCATCACCATGCTCAAGAACAGCGGGCAGCACGAGAGCGAGCAACCCGCCGATTCCACCGACCACCGCGGCCAGGCGTTCCGGTCGCTGGCGACGGAGCAGGCATCCGCTGACGAGACCCGCAAGGACGACGGCAAGCGCCGTGAGAAGCCTGGCAAGTCGCGGCCACACCCACAGATTCCAGAACGTCTCTGCAACCCCGGCCCTCGGCGTGTAGTCCGCTCCCAGCGCCGCGAAGAAGAACAGCGCCATCGCCACGCCCGTCGCGCTCAGGAGCTTGAGACCCTTGACTCGACTCATCATGTCTCCGTTCGGTCTTTCCCATTAGTCGCGCAAGGGGATCGCGCCATTACACGAATCCCCTAGAATGCATCGACCCGCCAGCGGGACTGACCGTCGCCGCCCGGGGCAGCGATGCCGCCGCGCTACGCTTTCAGCCCGCTGAGCAGAATCCCGCGGATGAAGTAGCGCTGCCCGACGACGAAGACAATCAGGACCGGGATCATCACGATCACCGAGGCCGCCATCAGCAGCGACCATTCGGTTCCGTATTGGCCCTCGAACGTCGCCAGACCAACGGGGAGTGTTTTCAGGGCGTCGTCGTCGATCACGATCAACGGCCACAGAAAGTCGTTCCAGGAATGCAGGAAGGCGAAGATCGCCAACGCTGCCAGCGCGGGCTTTGACAGCGGAAGAATGATGCGCCAGTAGATGGAAAGTCGCCCTGCGCCGTCGAGCAGCGCCGCCTCCTCCAGATCGCGCGGGATGCTGAGAAAGAACTGGCGCAGCATGAAGGTGTAATATGCCGAGAACATCCCCGGCAGAATCAGCGCCCAGTAGGTATTGTAGAGTCCCATCCGTCGCACCAGCGCGTAGAGCGGAACGATTACCACGATCGCCGGCACCATCAAGGTCGCCAGATATCCCAGGAACAGCCAGTCGCGCGCCGGGAAGCGCAGCCGCGCGAAGGCGTAAGCAGCGAGGGAGGAAGTGAGCAGGGTCCCAAGGGTGATCGCCAGTGAGACGAACAGGCTGTTGGAGTCCCACACCAAGAACGAGGGCGCCTCCCACAGGAGACCGCCGAATGCCCGAGCGATTCGAGTGCCTCCCTGCCACGCCTGTCGGTAGTTGGACCACTCGAAATGGACTTCGCTCACCGGAATCAGACGTTCAGGCGCCACGGTCAACGTTTTGCCCGCGCGAGTCGGTGGCGCGATTACGTGCACCCGCGCCCGCCTCGGAGTCTGCGCCAACAGCACTACCTGACTCCCGGGCTGGCCGGCGAGGGTGAAGACGGGCTTTCGCTGCCCCTCGACCGTGGCCATGACCCGCCGGCGCGGCGTCCACCTGGGGGGTGCCTCCATGACCGCGCCGGGGGTCTTGAGTGAGGTCGAGACCATCCACACGATCGGGGCTGCTGTGGTCGCTCCCGCGGCGGTCAACACCAGGTAGGTGACCGCCGTCCTCCAGCGCTGGCCGTTACTCATAATGTACCGCCCGCTGGCCGATCCAGAAGTTGACCAGCGTCAATCCCAGAATCATCGCAAATAGGATAACTGCGATGGCGGCCGCATAGCCCATCCGAAAGTCGCGAAACCCAACCTCGTAGATGTGGTAGATAATGGTCGTCGTGGCGCGGCCCGGGCCGCCGCGGGTCATCATCAGCGCCTGGGTGAAGCCAGCTTGAAAGCCACCGATGACGCCGGTCACCCCGATGAAGAAAGTCGTCGGCGACAGCAACGGCCAGGTCACATGCCGAAATCGCGCCCAGGCGCGTGCGCCATCGATCTCGGCAGCCTCGTACAGTTCACTCGGAATGTTCTGGAGCCCGGCAAGATAGAGCACGCAGTTGTATCCGCCCGCCGCTATCCAGACCAGCATGATGATGAACGCCGGTTTCGCGAGGGCGGGGTTGGACAGCCATTCGACAGGAACCGAGATGCGGACTCCCAGCGCGTTCAGCAGCCACGCCAGCGGAACGTCGAGATGTGCCAGGTATAGGCAGCGGTTCAGCAAGCCCAGGTCCGGCTGATAGATCCATTTCCAGAGCAGCGCCAGCGCGACCGCGGAGCTAACCGTGGGCAGAAAGAGTACGGTGCGGAACACGATCATCCCGCGCAAGCGTTGGTTGAGCAGCAGGGCGAGCGCCAGCGAGGCCACGATCCCGATGGGCAGGCCCGCCATCAAGACTACGGTATTCCAGAAGTAACCGGTATGCGAGCCGCTGACTTGCCAGAAATCGCTAAGGCCGAAAGCTACCACTACCGGGATGAGAACGAACGCCAGGAAGCCCAGAATGTTGGGCAATAGAAAGGCATAGCCGGTTAGCGCCTCCCGCCAGCGGCGATGCCGTGAGTGGTGACGCTGATCGCCAACGCCCGGCGTCACGATGGGTCACCGGCCCCTGTGGCTAGGGGATCGGTCCCTCGTCCTCGTCGGCGGGAGGATAATTGAACGAGTCGATCTCTTCACCGCGGAACACGGTTAGCACGAACTCCTCGCGGTCGAAGGAAGGCAAATACGAAGAGACCACGTCCTCATCGATCTGCGCGAACAGCTCACGTTGCCCCTGTTGGTCGAGATCAACCTCCAGCATCAGCCCGGCGTGAATGCTCCCGTCGGCGTAGTGCACGTCGAGCTGGCCTACGCGCCGCGCGTTATCCCAGATGACATATATCTCCGATGAGAGCGTCCGCAGCAGCCTCACAATTCGAAAAGTCGCCATCGTCATCTCCTCCCAGGCTAGAGCGGCACCTCAATGCGTTCGAGGCGAGGTCTTCGCGCAGCCTGCTTCCCGTCGACGAACACCCGCAGCCCGCCCTTCTCCGACCAGGTCACCTTCACCCAGTGTCCCTTGTACCTGACTCGATCGAGCGTGAACTGCTTCAGGCCGAAGGGCAGCGGGTCAACCACCAGTGTGGGGGTAGGCTGGGGCTGCACACCCGCGACGTACTTGATGATGAGATCGACTACCCACGAATGCTGATAGTCGTCCACCCCGCGGTACAGACACGGCATCCCAGTGAATGGATTGTAGTGTTCGTAGCAATTGGGGCGGTCCAGATCTTGATCGAAGAACATCATCTTGATGAACCGCGTGATCAGTTCGGCGGCTGGCTCTGCGAGACGACGGTCAAGCCTCAGCGCTGCGCGGGCCAGCGCTTCGGCGACATGGCTGTTGGTCATCGGCCACACGCGCCCCGTCCAGGGACAGGACATCCGCCGGCCCTTCCACTCGGCCTCGGGATCGAAGAAAGGGTCGTCGATGCTGCTGGTGGGTACTGGCCACTTGGTCCAGAACTTCTCCGGGTTGAGCAGTCGGTTGCGGATCGCGCCCAGGTGTTCCGGCCCCGTGATGTCGGTCAGAAAAGGATAGAAGCAGACCGACGGCTCGTAGGTTGACCGCTTCATCGTCCGCGAGTCGACGTCGAAGAACTGCTCCTGCTCGGGGTCCCACATCTTCTCGAGCACTGCACGCTTGGTCGCCTCGGCCTTGGCAGCCCAATGCGATGCCTCGTCCGCCATACCCAGGAGCGAGGCAATTTCCGCC
>Ga0111223_1019_pt1 | contig 10513 bp, 4 predicted proteins | sample DeeMarSWOR152_54_FD_80387 | JGI IMG/M metagenome (GOLD analysis project Ga0111223, IMG submission 80387) | candidate division KD3-62 bacterium DG_56
CGGCGGGTGCAGAAGGGCGTGGTGACCGATGAGATCGTGTACCTCAGCGCCGACGAGGAAGAAACCTATCGCATCGCCCCCGCGGACACCCCGCTCACAGAGGACCTGAGATTCCGCGAGCCGGAGGTAATCGTCCGCTATCAGGACAGCTTCCCGCGGATCAAGCGCGAGGAGGTCGACCTGATCGATCTCTCGCCTCAGCAGATCGTGAGCGTGGCTACCTGCCTGATCCCGTTTCTGGAAAACGACGACGCCAACCGCGCGCTGATGGGCGCCACCATGCAGCGACAGGCTGTGCCCCTGGTCCGGTCGCAAGTACCCTACGTGATGACCGGGATCGAGCGGCGGACGGCGCTGGACTCTGGGGCCGTTGTTCCCTGCAAGGCCGCGGGCATGGTGACCGAAGTGGACGCCGGCCACATCACCCTGCGGCGGCCCGACGGCACCGAGGACGTCTATTCCCTGCTCAATTTCGTGCGGTCGAACAACGGCACCTGTTTCCACCAGAAGCCACTCGTCAGGCAGGGCGATTTCGTTAGAGCGGGCCACATTCTGGCCGACGGCCCCTGTACCGACAACGGCGAATTGGCTCTGGGCCGCAACATCCTCTGTGCGTTCTTGCCCTTCGAGGGCTACAACTACGAGGACGCCATCGTGATCAGCGACCGTCTCGTCCACGAGGACGTGTTCAGCAGCATCCACGTCGAGAAATACGAGCACGAGGCACGCGAGACCAAGGTGGGGCCCGAGGAGTTCACCCGCGACATCCCCAACGTGGGCGAGGAAGTCCTCAAGGATCTCGACGAGGACGGCGTCGTGCGCATCGGCGCAGAAGTCCGGTCGGAGGACATCCTGGTGGGCAAAGTTGCGCCCAAGGGCCAAGAGGAGTTGACCAGCGAGGAGAAGCTGGTCCGTGCCATCTTCGGGGAGAAGGCGGCCGAGATGCGCGACGCCTCCCTGCGCGTGCCTCACGGCGAGAAGGGCAAGGTTGTCGACATCAAACGCTTCGCACGACTGCGCTTTCGTTGTGTCAAGTGTGACACCCGATACGACGCCGCCAAGGAGCAGCATCGCCCTTACTGCGACCGCTGTGGCGGCGAGCTGGTGCGGGAGGAAGGCGACGAGCTAACGCCCGGCGTCAACCAACTGGCCCGCGTCTACGTGGCCCAGCGGCGCAAGGTCATGGAGGGCGACAAGATGGCGGGTCGTCACGGCAACAAGGGCGTGATCGCGCGGATCATGCCGGCCGAGGACATGCCCTTCTTGCCCGACGGCACCCCGGTCGACATCATTCTCAACCCGCTCGGCGTGCCCAGCCGCATGAACATCGGACAGATCATGGAGGCCCACCTCGGCTTCGCCGCTTGTGAGATGGGGGTGTGCTTCGAGAACCCCATCTTTCAGGGCGCCAAGGAAGAGGAGATAATGGGCTACCTGGACACGGTGGCCGACCGGTTGCGGCGGCGGGTACTCCGGGATTACGTCAGCACCGAGGTAGTCATCGAGAACGGCTGGTATGATGACGAGCTGCCGATGGCCCAGAATCTCGAACGCTTAGCGCAGCAACTCCGGCGGCTGCCGACGGAGCGGCTCGATGAGCTGGCTGGGTACCTCGCGCTCTCGCCCGAAGAGTGGGGGGCGGCGGCCGACAACGAGGCAAGGGTCGCGATATTGGTCTCCGCCATCCGGGCACGGGTGGACGATCGAACCGGCTTTGATGAGAAGACCGGCAAGTGCTGGGTCTACAACGGCCGCACCGGCGAACGCTACAGCCAGCCGGTGACGGTCGGTCACGTTTACATGATGAAACTCGCCCACTTGGTCGAGGAGAAGATCCACGCCCGCTCCACCGGCCCCTACTCCCTGGTCACTCAGCAGCCGCTGGGCGGCAAGGCGCAGTTCGGCGGCCAGCGCTTCGGCGAAATGGAGGTCTGGGCGTTGGAGGCGTACGGCGCCGCCTATACGCTGCAAGAGATCCTCACCATCAAATCCGACGATGTGCTCGGCCGGGTCAAGACCTACGAATCGATCGTCAAAGGAGAGAATATTCTCGAGCCCGGCATCCCCGAATCATTCAAGATCCTGATCAAGGAGCTCCAGAGCCTGGGGCTGCAGGTCTCGGTCGAAAGCAAGGAGGCCGAGCCCGTCAGCCTGGAGGAAGCCGAAGAGGAAGTGTTGGCGTGATGCGACCGAGAGCGTCCGAGGTGAGACATTGGTAGATACTACGAACTTCGATCAGCTGCGAATTGGCCTGGCATCGCCGGAGGAGATCCGGCGGTGGAGTCGGGGCGAGGTGCGCAAGCCCGAGACCATCAACTATCGGACCTTCAAGCCTGAGCCCGATGGTCTGTTTTGCGAGCGCATCTTTGGCCCCACCCGCGACTGGGAGTGTCACTGCGGAAAATACCGCAAGATCAAGTTCCGCGGGATCACTTGTGACCGGTGTGGGGTCGAGGTCACGCGCGCCAAGGTGCGGCGGGAGCGGATGGGTCACATCGAATTGGCGGCCCCGGTGTCGCATATCTGGTACCTGAAGGCCGTCCCCAGCCCGATGAGCCTGTTGCTCGACATCTCTCCCCGTCCGCTGGAGAAGGTCATCTACTTCGCCTCCTACATCGTGACCTACGTTGACGCCGAGCGATTGCTCAAGAACGTCGACAAGATCAAGCAGGCCGCGGAGGAGGAAAAGGAGAGCATTGACGACGAGAAGGCCAAGGCGACTGCCGCTATCGTGAAGGAGCACGAGAAGCAGATCACTTCCGAGCGCGGCCTGACCAGCCAGCAGAAGACCGCCTTGGAGAAAGCGCGCGATGAACGCATCAAGTCCGAAGACCGGCTCGCGGAGGAGCGCAAGCAGGAGATCGACAACGCCCTGAAGCTCTTGCTTGGGACCAAGCTCGATGCCTCCCCCGGCCTCTCCAAGCAGCAGCTCATCAGCGAGAGCGAGCACCGCGCGCTGCAACGCTTGGCCGATATCCTCAATGCTCGAATCCCCGGCGCGAAAGGCGGCCCAGCGGCCCCCTTCGAGGGGGTGTTTCGGGCGGCACTGGGCGCCGAGGCGATCAAGGAGTTGCTGCGGGAGATAGATCTGGAGAAACTCTCTCGCAGCCTGCGCCAGGAGATCCGCGAGATGACCGGACCCAAGCGCGCCCGCGCCATCAAGCGCCTGGAGGTTGTGGAGGCCTTTCGCAAGTCGAAGAACCGGCCGGAGTGGATGATCTCGGACGTCATCCCGGTCATCGCGCCCGAGCTGCGCCCGATGGTCCAGCTCGACGGCGGACGCTTCGCCACCTCCGATCTCAATGACCTCTACCGGCGCATCATCAACCGCAACAATCGGCTCAAGAAGATCCGTGATCTTCATGCGCCCGAGTCGATCGTCAACCACGAGAAGCGCCTGCTCCAGGAGGCCGTCGACGCGCTGATCGACAACGGTCGGCGCTCGCGGCCGGTCACTGGCTCCAACAACCGCGCCCTGAAATCGCTGTCCGACATGCTCAAGGGCAAGGAAGGACGGTTCCGCAAGAACCTGCTGGGCAAGCGTGTGGACTATTCGGGCCGCTCGGTAATCGTGGTGGGCCCCCACCTCAAGCTGCACCAATGCGGCCTACCCAAGGAGATGGCGCTGGAGCTGTTCAAGCCCTTCGTGATGAAGCGACTGGTCGAGCGCGGCTACACCACTAACGTAAAGACCGCCAAGAAAATGGTCGACCGCACGCGGCCCGAGGTCTGGGACGCGTTGGAGGAAGTCATCAAGGACCACCCCATCCTGCTCAACCGCGCGCCCACGCTCCACCGCTTGGGCATCCAGGCCTTCGAGCCGGTGCTGGTCGACGGCAAGGCGATCCAGATCCACCCGCTGGTATGCAAAGCCTTCAACGCCGACTTCGATGGTGATCAGATGGCGGTGCATGTACCGCTCAGCGCAGCGGCGCAGGCGGAAGCACGAATTCTGATGCTGGCCACTCGGAACCTGTTCTCTCCTGCCAACGGTTCCGCGCTGGCCGCCCCCATCCGTGACATGGTGCTGGGCTGTTACTTCCTCACCCAGAAGCAGCCCAAGGCGCAGGGGAGCGGCAAGATGTTCGGCAGCGGGGAAGAGGCAATCCTCGCTTACGAGCGGGGCCTGGTTGATCTTCACGCCGAGATCCGGGTCCGTATCGACGGTGCCATGACCGACACCACGGTGGGCCGGGTCATCTTCAATCAGGTTCTGCCGCCCCAGCTCCGCTACGTTGATCGAGTGGTCGATGACAAGGAACTCGGCCGCATTGTCAGCCAGTGCCACGAGCTCTACGGTACCCCGACCACGGTCAAACTGCTGGATGATCTTAAGGACCTCGGCTTCGACTATGCCACGCGGGGCGGGATCACCATCTCGACCACCGACATGGACATCCCTCAGGTGAGGCGCGCCGAGATCATCGAGCGCACGGAGAACGAAGTGGCTCGTCTGAACCAGCAGTACAACCGAGGCCTGATCACTTCGGGCGAGCGCGAGCAGCGGGTGTGTGAGGCCTGGGAACGCGCCGCAAAGCAGGTCTCCGACGCCATTCTCGATGCCATCGACCCCTTCAATCCGATCTTCATGATGGCCAACTCGGGGGCCCGCGGCACCCGGCGACAGATCAGTCAGTTGGCCGGCATGCGTGGGCTGATGACCGACCCGTTCGGCCGGTTCATCGAGGACCTGCCGATCAAGTCGAACTTCCACGAGGGCCTGAGTGTTCTCGAGTACTTCGTCTCCACCCACGGTGCCCGCAAAGGCTTGGCCGACACCGCTCTGCGGACTGCCGATGCCGGTTATCTGACCCGCCGCCTGGTCGACGTCGCGCAGGACGTGATCATTCGCGCCGCTGACTGTGGTACCAGCAGCGGCATCTGGGTCGGTGATATTCGGGTCGGCCCTGAGGAGATCGAAAGCGTCGAACAGCGGATCGAGGGGCGCGTGGCAGCCGCCGATATCGTGGATCCGCGCACTGACGAGCTGATTCTGCGCGCTGGCCAGGAAATCGGGCATCATACTGACCCGGTGTGCCCGGCTTGCAGCGGCGAACTCCGCCCGGTCCAGGTCTGCACGGTTTGCGGCCACGAGCGGACGGCCGACGCCGAGGGCCTGATACTGCTCAGAGGAGAGGAAGCCGAGGCGCTCATTGCCGAGTCCCCGCCGGAGGAATCAGGCTTGCTGGGCACCGTGCTGGGACGTGGCCTGGAGACGATCGCCTCGGGGCCGGCCGTGCCCGAGTCCGAAGCGGCGCTTGAGCAGGCGGCGCCGGAGGAAGCAGCGGGACCATCCGAGATCGAGCAACCTCCCGAGGCTTCGCCCGAGGCCGCGCAAGACATTCTGCCCCCCGAGGCCAAGGCATGGCAGGTCGGGGCCGCCGAACCGGAGGAGACCGAGTGGCAGGAGGCTGCCGAAACGGGACAAGTCTGCCCAGAGTGCGGTGGCGAACTGGAAGACCTGCGTGTCTGCTCCGGGTGCGACCGTCAATTCCAGCCGCATGAACTGACCTCGCCCTTGACCACCATCCGCCGTGCCATCCATGAGTGTCGGTACTTCCTTAACCAGGCGGATTCGGCGCGGGCGGGCGAACCTGCGCCAGCCACCATCTTCCACCCGTTCACTGGCGAGATTCTGGTGGAGGCGGGCAAGACCATTTCCGAGGCCCGCCTGCGCCGAATCCACAAGCTGGCTGACCAGTTGGGTGAGAAGGGCGGCCTGGCCACGGGCCAGATCTTCATCCGTTCGCCGCTCACCTGCGAATTGCCCCAGGGTATCTGTGCCGCATGCTACGGGCGCGATCTGGCGACCGGCCGCAGAGTCGAGGTCGGTGAGGCTGTGGGCATCATCGCTGCCCAGTCTATCGGCGAGCCCGGGACCCAGCTGACGATGCGGACTTTCCACACCGGCGGCGTGGCACAGCAATACCTCACTGGCGTCGCCGAGGTGAAAAGGAAGCGTCAGGAGACCCTCAAGGAGCTGCACGAGGACATCCGGCGCGGCCTGGTCGACATCGAGGTGGAGGGTGGCGGTGCCTCCAGCGAGCGCGAGCGCGTGCGCAAGATCCAGCAGATGCTCAAGGTGCTGGAGGAGGAAGTCAAAGGGCTGCTCCGGGTCGTAGAATTGTTCGAGGCGCGCCGGCCCAAGGGACAAGCGATCGTCTCCGAGGTGGAGGGCGAGGTAGCGGACATCAGCACCCGCGGCGTGAAGACCGTTATCATCCACTCGCCGCAGTCGTTGGAGCAGGAGGAGCGCCTGATCGGCGAGATCGCTGCGGAAACGGTGACCGAACGCCGCACCGGCGAGGTGCTGGTCGCAGAGGGGCGGGAGCTAACACCCCAGATCGTCGCCAGTCTGCGCAAGGCGAAGGTCGGCGCCGTTACCATCAGAAAGTCCTACATGGTGCCTTACCGGGGCTATCTCCAAGTTGAGGCCGGCCAGAAGCTCCAGGCCGGCGATTCGCTGACCGAAGGTCCCTTGGACCCGCAGAAAGTGCTCCAGATGAAAGGGGTCCGCGGGGTGCAGGAATATCTGCTGCGCGAGATCCAGAGTGTCTACAAGTCACAGGGCGTGGACATCAACGACAAGCACCTGGAGATCATCGTTCGTCAGATGCTCAAGAAACGCAAAGTGGTCGACCCGGGCGATACCGAACTGCTACCGGGGCAGATCGTTGATCGCTTCGAGTTCGAACGGCTGAACCGCAACATCCACGAGCTGGAGGGGCACGAAGCAACCGCCGAGTGGGTGCTGCTGGGGATCACCGAAGCCTCCTTGGCGACCGATTCCTTCCTGTCGGCGGCCTCCTTCCAGAAGACCACGCGTGTGCTCACCGATGCCGCCATCAAGGGCAAGACCGACAACCTGGTCGGCCTGAAGGAGAACGTAATCATTGGCCGCCTGATCCCGGCCGGCACCGGGATGCCCGAATATCGGGCGACCCGGGTTTTGGCACCCGAGGGCGAGGAGCCGTTGTTCATGCCGCCCCTGCCTCAGGTGCCCGAACCCGACCTGGCGGAGAAGATGCGGCAGCTGGGCCCGCCCGACCTGCTGGAGGGACTGACCGGCCCGATTAGCAGCACCGCGGCGGCCGCGGCGGCCATGGAGTCTGGCGCCGAAGAGGAGGAGACGACGGGCGACGAGACCGAGATCTAGGCCAGATGGACGGTTCCAGCCGCTTGACAAGCGCTGGGCTAGTTGCTATACTACCGCGCTCATTCGGCCCGACGCGGCGTCGGGCCGAGACCTTGTTGGGAGAATGTAGTTTGCCGACGATCAGTCAATTGGTACGAAAAGGCCGCCGGCCCAAGCGGCGCAGCAAGGTGACACCCACTGTGCGGTGGGCGCTGGGGTGGACCTTCAACACCGCCAAGCGGCGTTACGTGCGGGTGCCGGGTCCACTCAAGCGCGGTGTCTGCACGCGCGTGTACACCACCGGCCCCAAGAAACCCAACTCGGCCCTGCGCAAGCTCGCCCGGGTTCGGCTCACCAACCGCGTCGAGGTGACCGCCTACGTCCCGGGCGAGGGCCACAACCTGCAGGAACACTCCGTCGTCCTCATCCGCGGCGGTCGGGTCAAGGACGTGCCCGGCATTCGTTATCATATCGTGCGGGGCGTGCTCGACACCGCTGGGGTCGAAGCCCGCAAACAGGGACGATCCAAATACGGGGCCAAGCGGCCCAAGTAGGCGCGGAGGGGAGTAATCGTGCCCAGAAAGGGAGCCGTCGAGCGTCGGCCTGTGACTCCTGATCCCGTGTTCGGGAGCCGGATCGCCGGCATGTTCATCAGCCGCCTGTTGTGCTGTGGCAAGCGTAGCCGAGCCGAACAGATCTTCTATCGCGCGCTGGCACGGATACAGGAGCGAAGCGGCCGCGATCCACTAGAGGTGCTGGAACAGGCGATGCGTGCCGTCATGCCGGTACTGGAGGTCCGGCCACGCCGGGTCGGCGGCACCACCTATCAAGTGCCAATGGAAGTCCGGCCCACACGCAGGCTCGCGCTCGGAATCAGGTGGATAATCGGCAATGCGCGGGCACGCTCTGGCCGCAGCATGTCCGAACGACTGGCAGCGGAACTCATGGATGCCGCTGGCGGCGCGGGGGCATCGGTAAAGAAACGGGAGGACACTCACAAGATGGCGGAAGCCAATAAGGCCTTCGCCCACTATCGCTGGTAGCCAGGCACTCAGTTTCCCAGCGCGGGCTGGGACGGCCCCGGTCGTCGGCCTGCGGGAAGCAGAGAGATTGCGCAGGCAAAGAAGCTGATCGCCTGGTCTCAGGTCGGTGACCGGAAATGGCGCAAGCGTTTGCCCTCGAAAAAACGCGGAATATCGGACTCGCCGCTCATATCGACGCCGGTAAGACGACGACGACCGAGCGGATTCTCTTTTATGCCGGCAAAGTCCGCCGGATGGGGGAGGTCGACGAGGGAACGGCGACGATGGACTGGATGCCCCAGGAGCAGGAACGGGGCATCACCATCACGTCCGCTGCGACCACGTGCTTTTGGCACGATCACCGGATCAATATCATCGACACGCCGGGGCACGTCGACTTCACGGTAGAGGTCGAGCGCTCGCTGCGCGTGCTCGATGGGGTGGTAGCGATCTTTTGCGCGGTTGCCGGGGTGCAGCCGCAATCGGAGACAGTATGGCGGCAGGCGAACAAATACCGGGTACCCCGTATCGCCTACGTCAACAAAATGGATCGAACCGGCGCCGGGTTTCACCGGGTGCTGCATGCCATCCGCCAGCGCCTCGGCTGCCGCGCGGTGGCTGTGCAGATCCCGGTGGGCGCGGAAACCGAATTTCGGGGCGTTATCGATCTGATTCAGATGAAGGCCATCATCTACACCGACGACCTGGGCACCAGCCAGGAGGAAGTCGACGTGCCGGCCGAACTGGCCGAGCGGGCACTGCTGTTTCGTCAGGCGGTGGTCGAGGCAGCCGCCGAAGCCGACGAGGACCTGATGGCCAAATACATCGAGGGCGGCGAGCTAACGCCCGAGGAGATCGGTCGGGGCCTCCGTCAGGGCACGATCTCCTCTCGCCTGGTCCCCGTCCTCTGCGGGGCGTCGGCGCGCAACAAGGGCGTGCAGCCTCTGCTCGATGCTATTGTCGACTACCTTCCTTCTCCCCTCGAGGTGGCAGCCGTCCAAGGCAGTAATCCTCGAACCGGTGAGATCATCACTCGACCACCCGACCCCGCGGGTCCCTTCTCAGCCCTCGCCTTCAAGATTGTGGGCGACCCCTATGCTGGAAGGTTGACCTATTTGCGCTGCTATTCGGGCCGGCTCCGGAGCGGTCAGTATACCTACAACTCGACTCGAGGGCGGCGCGAACGCGTGCAACGCCTGTTGCGCATGCACGCCAACCACCGCGAGGAGACCGAGGAGGTCTCGGCCGGAGACATTGTCGCCGCCGTGGGTCTCTCTGAGGGCACCACCGGCGACACCATCTGCGATCAGGCGCATCCTGTTATCCTGGAATCCATTCAGTTTCCGGAGCCCGTCATCTCAGTGGCCATCGAGCCCAAGACCAAGACCGACGAGAGCAAACTCTCGACAGCCCTGGAGCGCTTGGCCAACGAAGACCCGACTTTCCGGCGCCAGACCGATGAAGAGACCGGCCAGATCATCATCGCCGGCATGGGCGAGTTGCATCTGGAGATCTTGGTCGACCGCGTGCTGCGCGAATTCGGGGTGGCGGCTACCGTAGGCAAGCCGCAGGTCGCCTACAGGGAGACAGTCTCGCAGGTGGCACAGGCGCAGGGGCGCTTCGTCCGCCAGACCGGTGGCCGCGGCCAGTATGGCGATGTGGTGCTGGAAGTGTCGCCGCTGCCGGCCGGCGAGGGGTTTCTGTTCGAGAACCAGATATCCGGCAACGCCGTCCCCAAGCAGTTCATCCCCGCCATTGAGGCCGGCATCCGCGAGGCCATGGAATCGGGCGTACTTGCTGGCTATCCCATGATCGACATCCGGGCCGCCCTGCTCGACGGCTCCCATCATGAAGTCGATTCCTCGGAAATCGCATTCAAGATCGCAGGATCCATGGCATTCCGGCAGGCCTCCCAGCAAGCGCACCCAGTGCTGAAGGAGCCCATCATGAAGGTCGAGGCGGTGGCGCCTGAGGAGCATGTGGGAGACGTCATGAGCGACCTCAACGCCCGCCGCGGCCACATCGCGGGGATGGAGCCCACTCCCGGCGGCACACAGACAATTCTCGCTATGGTCCCACTGGCGGAAATGTTTGGGTACGCTACTCAACTCCGCTCACTTACTCAGGGGCGGGCAACCTATACCATGGAGCCCTCACACTACGATGAGGTGCCCAAGCATATCGCTGAGACTATCGTCGCCCGGGCGCACGGCGTCCCGGCATAGTGAATCGAATAGAACAGCCCAAACCTAGGGGGTCGTGATGGGCAAGCCAAAATTCGAGCGAACGAAGCCGCACATCAACGTAGGCACGATCGGTCATGTGGACCACGGCAAGACGACGCTGACGTCGGCGA
>Ga0111223_1057_pt1 | contig 10495 bp, 5 predicted proteins | sample DeeMarSWOR152_54_FD_80387 | JGI IMG/M metagenome (GOLD analysis project Ga0111223, IMG submission 80387) | candidate division KD3-62 bacterium DG_56
CCGCCGTCGTCCTTCAGATTCGGCCCGATGCTGTAGACGATGAACCCGGCCCCGCGCCGTTCATAGCGAAAGGGCTTGCCGGAGAACGGATCCATAGGGAGGTGGCGATCGACCAAGTCTGTCAGCGGCTCAAGTGAGTCAGGATATGCGCCCTTGCGCGCCCGGTACACCTTCAACAAAAGCGCAATCTGATCCACGCCGAGCGTGGCGCTGGCCTGGTCACGTCTCCTCGAGGAATGTGCGAACACGGGCACCAGGATTGCCGTCAAGATGTGCGGTGGCACGCGGTGACGCACGGACTCGACCTCATCCTCGACCGAAGGGCGAATGCGACTCGCCTCTCGGTGCGGCAATCGCGCCTCCTCGATGACCCGGCCTATGAGCCGAAGATATGACAGTTCACCGGACGCCAACCACCACCTCACAATGGCGGCCGGCCGCGGGCCCTTCGCTCGCGCGGGTGGGGCTTTGGGCCCGAAGTCAGACCCGTCCGTGGATGCTATTCGGTCGACCGCCTGGAACGGGTCTGACGCAGACCTTACGTGGTCGAATCCCCAGATGCCCATGGCGCGCTCGCCCTGCAGGGCGGTGATCAGAGCAGGCGTCAGCTCGATGCCGCCGATCTGATCCGCAAGAGAACGGCACTCCTTTTCTGAGGGCCGGCCCTGCTCCAATACCACGCCAAGGGACCTCGAGGTGATGCCGATGATGGCGTACCTGACCAGCTGGCCGATGAGAGTCGGTTCATCGGCGGCGTCGGCGACCCGCAGCATCGTGCCGCAAGTCGCAAGCGCTTCATCCGCCCGGCCGGCCTTCAGCGACATCAGGCTGTCGATCGCCAGGAGCCGCGAGCACAATTTCAGCTTTCCGTACTCCGGGAACAGAGTCTCCATACCCTTGCTCCAGTCACGCGGGAAGCGACAGCCTGCCATAGTGGACGCCCGGCGGATAAGTCTGAGCGCCCGGGCGTTTCGACCGAGTGCCTCCTTGGCCCTGGCAGTGGCCGCCGGGTCGGACAGACTGGAGTTGCCCCGCCGGGCGTGCCGCACCAACTCTTCCTCCTCGTATGAGAGGGAAAGCCCACGAAAGGCCTCTTGGTAGACGAGCGCCGCGTTCTCCTCGTCAGGAATCGGCGGCTTGGCGAGGTCGGTGGCCTTGACGGGCATACCCGCGCTCGCCAGGTCGCGCAGCACACGCTCCAGCCGCGCCTCTAATCGGTGGGCGAGCGCCATGAAGACGAGGGGCGAGAGCGCGAGCGCCGCCCCCACCAGGAACAACGCCCATTTCCCCGCTCGCAGCAGCCTCCAGCCCATCTACGCTGCCTCCGGCATCCCATTATAGTCAGCCTGCCGCTTGCTGCAAGACTCTCGCCAGGGCAGCGCTGTAAGGCGATAGGGCGCCGTAATGACGGCGCCCCTATCGCTTCCGCGTGAGCGATGCCACTCGCGCCTGGTTCACGGCGCCTGGACGAATTCGGTGTCGCCGGGATTGTACTCCAATTCGTAGTTGATGCTGACATTCGCGGTCAATTGGATCTTCCCCGCCGACAAGGAGGTGGGAGTCGCCGGTCGCGCGGCTGTTTCCGCTGCCGCGTATCTGACGTAATCGTAAGCGTAAGGACGCCTTCGCCATTGAGGGGGAGTGGCGACGGAGTAGGAAGGGCTGATGCTGCGGATGCCAACGATCTTCTTTCCCGCTGCCGCAGCAACGGTCTCGGCCGTAAGCTGGGCGTCCTTCGCCGCTTCGGCCAGCGCCTCTCGCTTTGCGTCGTCGTAGTTGTGCTCGGCGGAGTAGTCCACCGCGCTGATACTGTTGGCACCTGCCGCCATCATGGCGTCGATGACCGCAGCCGCCTGACGCGACAACTCCTCCGGCGTCTCGGCCCGGATCTTCACCTCCAGCTCGTTGCTCGCCGCAAAGCCGAGAGTGAAGGGATAGTGAATGTCCAGCCTAGTGCTCTTCACCTCCGTCACGCGCCAGGGGAACTCCCATTGCTCCAAGTCCGGAGTCACGTAGACCTCGACCCTCTCGGTCACCCGGTTTATCGAGTAGTTCAGCGTCTGCGTCGAGGCCTTGGGCAGCTTGAGCGCCTTGACCGCTGCCATCGCCTCCTGCATGATCTGTGCGTTGCGTTCCCGCGCCTCCTCGACGGTCTTCCCCTCGGTGATGACGCTCCCCGTTACGCGGACGGTATCCGGGTCCACCTCTACTTTGCTGGTGCCGGTCGCAGTCAGCGCCGGCCTGTGAATGGTCGATACCTGACCTTGCACCAGGTCGGCCGACGCCGGCCCAGCCGCCGCAAGCGCTGCACAGCCAACGATCACCGCCAACCAGATTCGCATGATGTTTCCTCCCTTTCGCGGGTTGCTGACCCGTCAGAGTTCGTCCTACGGGTGAGACCTTTGCACGACGGCAATTGTTCCCCTGCCAAGCGGCAATGACAGCGAACGGCCGGCAAGGGCGCTCCGGGCATCCCGGCGAAACTCTTCGGCCATGCGTTTGGAGGAGATCGGCGAGTTCGGGCTGATCGCGCGGCTGCGCGAACGAGAGGCGAAGCCGCGCGAAGGCGTAGTCATCGGTATCGGCGACGATGCCGCCGCGCTGGAGTCTCCAAAGGACGCGTTCCTGCTGTTAACGACCGATACCCTCGTTGAAGACGTGCACTTCCGGCGCGGCTGGATGCCCTGGGCCGATCTGGGTTGGAAATCGGTCGTCCAGAACGTAAGCGACATAGCGGCGATGGGTGGCGAGCCCAGCTTCGGCCTGGTCACCCTCGCCCTGCCCGACGATGTGCAAGTCGAGGACATCGACGCCATCTACGAGGGCATCGACAAGGCGTCAACCGAGTACGGCTGTGCGGTGACCGGCGGCGACGTGGTGCGCTCGCCGGGGCCGATGTCGATTACCATCTCGCTGCTGGGGCGAGTAGCGCGCGATCGCCTGATGCGCCGCTCGGGCGCGCAGCCCGGAGACCTGATCGTAGTCACCGGCGGCTTGGGCGCCGCGGCGGCGGGCCTGATCGCCCTCGACCGCGGGCTCTCGGGGCCACCGTTCGCGCTCGCCCTGGCCGCGCAGCGCCGGCCGCACGCGCGTCTTCAGGAGGGGAAAGCGCTGGCGGCCTCGGGCGTGGTAACCGCATTGATCGACCTCAGCGACGGTTTGGCCGGCGATCTGGCACACATCTGCGAGGAGAGCCAGGTTGGAGCACGTGTCGACCTGGCGTCGGTACCGGTAGCGGAGGCGTGCCACACCGCCTGCGAGCACCTTGGGGTCGTTGACTCCCTGCAACTCGCGCTCACCGGCGGCGAAGATTTCGAGCTGCTGTTCACCGTGCCGCCGGGCTCGGCGGGTGTCGCCCACCGAGCGTTGACAGCGGCAGGCGGACGAGCGTTTCCCATCGGCACCATCACGCCCGCCGAGGCCGGCATTATCGGCGTTACCAAAGAGGGAACCACCGAACCGCTCGGCACTGGGTTCGCGCACTTCTGATCACGTTGGCCTTCGCGCGTACTTCGCAGGATGAGACTTCGACGGGCCCCGGAGAACGAGAATGGACTACCTGATCGGAATCGACATCGGCACCACTGGCACCAAGACACTGCTCATCGATGACAGCGGAAAGGTGATGGCCTCAGCTACCTACGAGTACCCGCTCCACACGCCTAAGCCCCTATGGGCGGAGCAAGATCCGGCCGACTGGTGGCAGGCGACGGTGAGCAGCATCCGCGAGGTATTCAACCGCTGCGGCGTGTCGCCAAGCGACATCAAGGGCATCGGACTCTCCGGCCAGATGCACGGCGCGGTGCTGCTCGACGCGCACAACGAGGTGCTGCGCCCCGCGATTCTCTGGTGCGATCAGCGGACAGGCGAGCAGTGCGAATGGATCACGCGCGAGGCGGGAGAGAGCGTGGTCGTGGAGGAGACCTGTAACCCGGTGCTGACCGGGTTCACTGCTCCAAAGATCGTCTGGGTCAAACAGAACGAGCCCGAGATCTACTCTCGAGTGCGCAAGATCTTGCTGCCCAAGGACTACGTCCGATTTCGGCTGACCGGCGAGTTCGCGACTGAGGTATCCGACGCCTCGGGCACTTCGCTGCTCAATGTGCGCGAGCGGCGCTGGTCGCAGAAGATGCTGGCGGCGGTAGGCATCACCGAGGATATGCTGCCAACGGTCTTCGAGTCGCCAGAGGTCTCGGGGAGGATCACGGCGGAGGTCGCCCACGATACGTTACTGGCGGAAGGCACACCGGTGGTCGGTGGCGGCGGCGACCAGGCAGCAGGGGGTGTCGGCAACGGCATCGTCGAGCCGGGCGTCGTGTCCAGCACCACCGGCACCTCGGGCGTGGTCTTCGCCTATATGGACGAGCCGATCACCGACCCCCAACTGCGCACGCACACCTTTTGCCATGCGGTGCCGGGCAAATGGCATGTCATGGGAGTGATGCTGTCAGCCGGGGGCTCACTGCGGTGGTTCCGCGACGCGCTCGGCCAGCCGGAGAAGGAGGAAGCGGCACGCCGCGCCGTCGACCCCTATGAGGTGTTGTTGGAGCCCGCCGCAGAGGTGGAGCCAGGCTGCGAGGGCCTGATCTTCCTCCCCTACCTGACCGGCGAGCGCACACCCTACCCGGACCCCGATGCGCGAGGTGCCTTTTTCGGTCTGACGCTGCGCCACACTAAGGCGCACCTCACCCGGTCGGTGTTGGAGGGAGTGGCGTACGGCCTGCGTGATTCATTCGAGATCCTGCGCGAGATGGGTCTGCCCATCGAACAAGTCCGCGCCTCCGGCGGCGGCGCCCGCAGCGCGCTGTGGCGGCAGATCCAGGCCGATGTCGCGGGGGCCGAGTTGGTCACCATCAATGTCGACGAGGGGCCGGCCTTCGGTGTGGCCCTGCTGGCCGGCGTCGGTGCCGGCATTTACCCGAGCGTGCAGGATGCCTGCGCGCGGACTATCCGCGTCCAGGAACGCACCGCAGTTGACCGCGGGAGGGTGGCCGTGTACGCGCGCTACTACCCGATCTATCGAGCCCTGTATCAGTCGCTCAAGTCGCAGTTCAAGGCGGTATCACAGGCGGTGAGCGCCTCCTAGGGGCTCCTAGGCGCAGCCAGCCACCCTATTTGCGGCCGTATAGGCCTACCAGCTCCGCCCGAGCGACTATGTGGCCCTCCATCGCCTTGAGCAGCTCGGCTTTGCTCGACCCCGGCTTCAGGTCGGTGGCGGTGTCGAGCGCGTAAAGCCGGAAATGGTAGTGATGGGGCGCGCCTCGCGGGGGACAGGGCCCGCCATAGCCAATCTTGCCGAAGTCGTTCTTCCCCTGGCTGGACCCGGCCATGGCGAACGGGCTCTCCATGTCTGGGATCGCCTCAGGCAGACTCCTAAGTTTGGGCGACATCCCCCAGATCACCCAATGGGTGAACGTGCCCACGGGTGCATCGGGGTCGTCGCAGATCAGAGCGAGTTCCTTGGCCTCCTCGGGCGCAGCTTCCCATGACAGCGGCGGCGAGACATCTTCGCCGTCACAGGTATGCTTCTTGGGTATCTCGCCATCATTCTCGAAAGCGCTGCTGCTAAGCGACCACGCCATCGCGCTATCACCTCCTGGCGGCGGTACCGGAGCCGGCTGCTCCGTCGTCTCTTGCTTGCACCCCTGCGCAAGTAGGGCGCACAGCATGAGCGCTATCGCTAACCAGCGAGCATGACGCATCATCATGGCCTCCTCAGTTCGCCCTCTGTCCCGCATCACTGTCACGGTTTCACATGGCCGCCGGCGAGCCCTGTCGCGCGATGCGACAAACCGGCTCACGCAGGCAAAGTTCCATCCATCGGGTTGCCTGCCGCCCACTCGTGCGCATCCGGCCCCTCCCCGATCGTCGGAAACGACGCGACCCGTAGGCGTGCACATCCCGTGGGGATCAGCACGATCTCCTCAACCGGCTGGTCCGAGCGAATCGGGCTTCGCTGAAGCTCGCCCGCGCAGTTGTTGACGATGTTCCAGTTCGGGATGCGCTTGGCCTTCGCGCGCAGTTCGATCGGGGCGTTGTCGGCTGTGAATGGCTGGTCGGCGACCATCCCCTTGGGCACCACCTGCAATGACGAGGCCGGGTTGCCGGGGTCGAGGATCAGGCCATAGTTCCAAGGCGTAGTCGGGAACACTTCGAACGCCGGCCACTCGTCGGTGCCCTTGTAGCGCTGCCAGCGCTCCCCGATCTTGAGCGAGTAGGTGAGCGGCCCGCAGTCGATGGAGACCGAATTCGCAGTCTTTTCCCAGGTGCGCGCGCTGATGCTCATCGGCAGATGCAGGCGGACCCGGTCGCCGTCGCGCCAGGTGCGCCTGATCACCACGTATTCACCCGCCTTGGCCTTCCCCTTCCGCTGCTCGCCATTGACGGCGACGGTTGCCCCCTGACACCACCCGGGGATTCGCACGGCGAATGGAAACGCCACCGGCTTGGCCGGCTTGACGGTGAAATCGATCTCCTCGCCAAACGGGTAATCGGTCTCTTCGGTGATGGTCACCTGCACGCCCCGGCCGACCTTGGCAGTGACTTCGCTGGGCGCATAGAGGACCGCGGCCAGGCCATTCCTCTGCGTCGCCATCCACAGATGCTCCGCCAGATAGGGCCAGCCAAATGCAACATTGTGCTGGCAGCACCGGTAAGCCCATGGGTTGAACGGAGCCATCTCGCCCTGATTCTGCCAGTTGTGCGCCGGCGCGGCGTCGCACTGAACTAGATTCGGCGCCGTCAGATAGTGCAGGCCCTTCAAGTCGGGTGTCATCGACGCCGGCAGCGAATTGAAGGCGACCTCCTCGCAGCGGTCGGCGTATTTGACGTCGCCCGTGATCTTGAGCAGCGACTGGTTGCTGTACATCAGCTCGACCATCGAGCAGGTTTCTGCCGCCTGAGTGGCATCGATGTGACCAGGGCGACAGTTCTCATCAGCCGCGAACATACCGCCCGGCTGCTGGCCGTACTCGTCCCACACTGTGTGATAGTTGCGATCGACCGCATCCAGGTGCCAGCGATTGTGCGACTGCTGATAGTAGACGCCTGGCTCGCGGATGCCCATGCAGATGTTGACACCGTGCCAAGAGGCGACGCCGCCGGTCCAGTCCGCCGTCCGCAAATGCATCCGGTGCGCGAGATCCACCTTCTGCCAGGAACCGGGCAGTAGCTCGTCCATCGGTACGTTCATCTCATACTGGAAATACCGAGTCATGAAGGGGCTCACGCGCTCGTCGCCGGTGGCCTCGTGGAGCGATTGGAGCGCGAACAACACCACCATGTTAGGCCACAGGTCGTTCTCTTCCCTGTTCCTGGGCGGGCCGAAGTAGCCGTCCGGCTGCTGGCTGGCGAGGGCGGCGTCAAGCCACTTGCGCGCCTCGTTGATGATGCGCTCGTCCTTGAGCACATATCCCAAGTCGCCATAGCCCTTGATCCAGTACGGCGCCTCCTCCCACCCGCGCTCCGGCCCGCCGAGCCAGCCACTGTCCTCGCGGCAGAACTTGCTCAACTCCGGCAGGTGGCCGACGAAACCGTCCGCCTCCAGCTCGAGCTGCTTGCGCAGCCAGCCCTTGGGCGTGATGCTGCCGATCGGCAGCTTGATCAGCGGGCTCGGCAGCAGGGGCGGGCGATTCGAAACGTAGTGACGATTGCCTCCCTCGGAAGGCAGCTTCATAAGATCGATCCTTTCCACATGTTGACGGCCAACGACCGTTGATCACTGAGGTCGTTCTGCGCGAGATGACTGCCTCCTGGTCGGCCGCCATTGAGACAGGGCGCGGCCTGGCAGGGGCGAACCCGTTCAGGTAGCGGAGCTATGCGTTGCCGAGTTCGTGTGCCAGACTGTCGTTGCTGGCCTTCGCATTCACGTTTCTGGCTGGGTGCGCTGCGGCGGAACCGCTTCCCGATTGGCTGCGCACCGAGCGGGCGCTGCCGCAGGTCACGTTGGACCCGCTCTACCGCGGCCTCTGCCGGCGGCCCGTGGAGTATCTGGGCTACTCGTTCGGCGATGATTTCGAGAACCTGTCGCTGATGGCCGCGGATGGTGCGAACGCCGTCGGCTATGGCACAGTCTGGAAGCCAATGGAAGATCCCGCCGCGCCGAACGGCGTGGGCGTGCGTGTGCCCGACCTCTTCCTCGGCGCGGTGACGCTCGGCCAAACGTTCAGGGCCGACAACCCGTTCACCGCGCTGTCGATCGCCACGCCCACATTCAGCCATCCGGTGGGCGGCTCTGTCACGGTGACTCTCTACCGCGCGAGCAGGGAGAATCGCCGCCAGGAACGCGTCGCATCCCGGCGTTTCGAGGAGGTCAGAGACAACGCCTGGCTGCGGCTGCAATTCGCCGAGCAGCCGCCCGGCGACTACCACTGGGAATGTGCCGAGGCGGTCGGCCCGATCGGCGTCTGGGGGACGGCAGGCAACGCCTATCCCGACGGCGCAGCCTGGCGAAACGACGAGCCCCTCACCCACCTCGATTTCGAGGCTCGGCTGACCACGCCCGAGGGCGAACAGACAATAGTCACCGGCGACCCCGACGAGCGCATCGCCAGCAGGCTGGGCCGCGGACGCTTCGGCGACCTGGAAGCGCTGGGCATGCGCACGAGCATGCACGTCGGCAACTGGAACAACGGCTTCTTCCCCTACTACCCGCGATGGTTCTACGAGCAATTCCCCGACGTGACCATGCTGGATCAAGATGGCAAGGCGTTCGAGGCCGGGATGTTCGGGGAGTCGTTCGGCTGGCCTGCGATCGATCATCCGGTGATCACCGAGGGCACGGCGCGCCACATCGACGCCTGCGTGGGCGAGTTCTCAACCAGCCCGGCAGTCATCTACTGGGTAATGGGAGGCGAGGCGCTCTATCCGACCTACGCCTGGCCCAACCGGTGGTCGGATTACCAGGACAACGCGGTCGTCCATTTCCGGGAGTGGCTGCGGCGCAAGTATGGCGACATCGGCGCGCTCAACCGCGCCTGGCGCAGCGACCACGGTGGCTTTCCTGACATCGAGCCGCCGCGCGCCCCGGCGAAGAACGCACGCTGGGCGGACTGGCTGGACTTCCGCTGTGACGCGATGGCCGAGCGATTCCAGTATCATTACCAGGCAACGCGCGCCGCCGACCCCGGCCGGCTGATCGTCACCGCCAATCACGGCCACGTGTACAGCGGCCAGCACCGCACCACAATGGGATTCGATCCGGTGCGCTACGCCCAAGTGTCGGAGGGCTTCGAGACCGGTCAGATTATGACGGACGACGACCCGGACCTGTTCAACCTGATATATGGCGAGTCGCTGGCCAGTCTCGGCAAGCCTTACTGTCCCGTCCGGTTAGCTTACAAGCTCTCCGATCCCGACGCACGCGGCGGCGGCCGGTCGTACACGCCGCAAGCAGCGCGGCGGTACGTGTACGAATCGCTCGGCCTGGGCGCCTGGCATCTGGGGTTGATCCAATGGCGCGGCAGCCTGCCCGACGGCGAGTGGGGCGTGATGGGCACCCCGGCACAGGCGGAGATCGCGAGCCTATTCGCCGAGTTCGAGGCCATGGGCCCGCTGCTGACGCACACCTGGCCGCTCAAGCCCAAGGTGGGCGTCTTTCTGTCTGAGGACACGTGGCTGCTCGACGGCTTCGACCGGCAGTGGACAGCGCTGCACAAATGGCTGGCCCGCACCCACGTCCCCAAGCATTACCTCTACGACTGGCACTTCGAGACCGGGCGCGCCGCATCGTATCCGCTCGTGATCTCGATCAACAACCGGCGGATCGCCCCGGCTACGCTCGACCTGCTCAGGGCATACGCAGAGAACGGCGGCCACCTTCTTGTGGTCGGCGGGTTCCACACACGGAACCGCGCGGGCGGGCGATGTGCGCAGCCGGCCTGGCTGAAGACGGGACCGCGAGGGAGGGGCAGAATCACCCTTGTTGTCGAGCCAAAGCTGACAGCCGCGCTGCCGGCAATCATGGAAGCGATCGCGGCGACGGTGGGCGCGCAGGCGATCAGTGTACGATTGCGCGGCGACCGCCAGGTCTCGTTCTTCGACTGTGAAGACATCACCCAAGACGAGCACGATGTCGCCGACGACATGGCCGGGCATACCTCGCTCAGCCAGACGGTGAGGCTCGACGAGGGGCTAATCCATTCTTTCGCGATCATGACCCCGACCTACCTGAAGCGGCCAGAGAAGTTTGGCTTCACCTTGGAGGTGCGTCGGGCTGGCTCGGGAGGCCCGGTGATCAACCGCGAGCATGTGGGGCCAGAAAGAGTCCACGACAACAAGTGGTGCGAAATCGTGATCGACGACCACGCCGAGCAGGGCGCGATCTACCACATTGTCGCGATCCCCGATCCCGGCCTGCCCGCGGCCACCATCGGCTGGTGGCGATTCTCCACAGCGCACTATGCCCAGGCTTATGCGTTTGCCGATGATCGCCCGGTGGACGGAGTGCGGGCGGTGATGATCACCAGGCGCGAGGCCCGGCCAGCCGATGCCAACG
>Ga0111223_1052_pt1 | contig 10382 bp, 10 predicted proteins | sample DeeMarSWOR152_54_FD_80387 | JGI IMG/M metagenome (GOLD analysis project Ga0111223, IMG submission 80387) | candidate division KD3-62 bacterium DG_56
TGCTATTCGCCAGTGCCGATGCTGACCAACGATCTCTATGAGCGGGCCGTTACCGAGATCATCGAGCCCACCGCGGCGGCCATGCGCGCGGAGGGCAGACCATACCAGGGCGTGCTCTACGCGGGCCTGGTGATGACCCACGCGGGCCTGAAAGTACTTGAGTTCAACTGCCGTTTCGGCGACCCCGAGAGCCAGGTGGTGCTGCCGCGCATGGAGAGCGACCTGGTGGAGTTGCTCGACTCGGCGGTCGATGGTCGGCTGCACGAGGCCGAATGCCGCTGGAGCGATCGGGTGGCGGTCTGCGTGGTCGTGGCCTCCGGCGGCTATCCAGGCGACTATGAGAAAGGCAAGCCCATCGCCGGCCTGGGGGACGCGGCCGCGATGGATCAGGTCATGGTGTTCCACGCCGGCACCAGGCGCGTGGCAGATCAGATCGTGACCGCCGGCGGCCGCGTGCTCGGCGTCACCGCGCTCGGCGAGACATACCGCGAGGCGGCGGAGCGGGCCTATCGCGCGGTCGATAGCATCCGGTTCAGCGGCGCCCACTGCCGCCGCGACATCGCCTATCAGGCGCTGGCTTCAGAAGGAGTCGCGGCATGAGCGTGGACCAGGAGGTTCCCCCCGTCGCCATCCTCATGGGCAGTGACAGCGACCTGGCGGTGATGAAGGAGGCCGGCAGCGTCCTCGATGAGTTGGGGGTCGCCTACTCCTTCGATGTGATGTCGGCGCATCGCACGCCGGAGCAGGCGCGCGAATTCTCCCAAGCTGCGGCCGACAGGGGCGTCGAGGTCATCATCGCCGGCGCGGGCGGCGCGGCACACCTGCCGGGCGTGATCGCCGCCTACACTAGCGTGCCCGTGATCGGCGTGCCCATCACCACGCCCTCGCTCAACGGGCTGGACTCGCTGCTGTCGATCTCGCAGATGCCGGCGGGCGTGCCAGTAGCAACGATGGCGATCAACGGCGCCCGCAACGCGGGCATTCTCGCGGCACAGATCCTGGCCATACACGACAGCGAGCTGCGCAGACGCCTTACCGAACAGAAGCATCGGATGGCACAGGCGGTCGTCGAGAAGGCGAAGGCCCTGCGCGAGCGCATGCAGGGGGATTCGTCACCGAAGGACCCCGTGGATGACGGATGATCGAGCGATATTCCTATCCGGAAATGCGGGCGATCTGGGAGCCCGCCAACAAGTACGCGAAGTGGCTGCAGGTGGAGATCGAGGTCGCCTCCGCCCTGGCCGACATCGGCGAAGTACCGCGCGAGGCGGCCGACGCAATTCGCGCCAACGCACGCTTCGACCCGGCCAAGATCGCCGAGTACGAGGGCGACGTGCCGGGCGCGGACGACACGACGGGCAAGACGGTCCGCCACGACCTGATCGCATTCCTCAAGTCGGTGATGGACCACCTGGGCCCGGAGCGCAGGTATCTGCACCTGGGCGTCACCTCCTACGACATCGAGGACACCGCACTCGCCATGCTGCTGCGTGAATCCGCCGATCTCATCCTGGAGGACATCGATCGGCTGATGGCCGCCATCCGCGACCGCGCCCGCGAGCACAAGTACACCATCATGGTCGGGCGAAGCCACGGCGTCCACGCGGAGCCGATCACCCTGGGACTCAAGTTCGCCGTCTGGCTGGCCGAACTCCAGCGCGACCGCGAGCGGCTGACACAGGCACGGGAGAGTATCGCCTGCGGCAAAGTGTCGGGCGCGGTCGGCGCCTATGGCAATATCGATCCGCGGGCGGAGGAGATCGTCTGCCGCAAACTGGGACTGGCCGCCTCACCCGCCTCCACCCAGGTGCTCCAGCGCGACCGGATCGCACACTACCTTTGTACGCTGGCGATCCTGGCCGGCTCCATCGAGCAGTTCGCCACCGAGGTGCGCAACCTTCAGCGCACCGATATCCTGGAGGTCGAGGAGCAGTTCACACGCGGCCAGCGCGGCTCGTCGGCCATGCCACACAAGCGCAACCCGATCATCAGCGAGCGGATGACCGGCCTGGCCCGCCTGATCCGGTCGTACGTGACGCCGGCGCTGGAGAACATGGCGCTCTGGCACGAGCGCGACCTCTGCCACTCGTCGGTCGAGCGGGTTATCCTGCCCGACGCGAACATCCTCATCGACTATATCCTGCGCAAGTTCACCGATGTGGTCGCCAACCTGACCGTGTACCCGGAGCGAATGCTCGAGAACCTGGAGCGCACCGGCGGGCTGGTCGCCAGCGAGACGGTGATGCTGGCACTAGTGCGTGCCGGTATGGACAAGGATGACGCCTATCAACTGGTGCAGCGGCATGCGCTGGAGGCGTGGGAACAAGGCAAGGATTTCCGGTCCCTGCTCGGCGAAGATAGCCGGGTGGGGGAGTTGTTGACGCCCCAGGCACTGGAGGCCTGCTTCGACCATCGCCGTCGCGTGCGCAATGTCGACGTGGTCTTCCAGCGGCTGGGGATCTGATGGCCGCCGACGACAGAGGGGACACATGTACCGAGCCAGGATCTACATCACGCTGAAGCCGACCGTGCTCGATGCTCAGGGTGCCGTTGTGGAGAAGGCGCTGCACTCCCTGGGGTATACGACGGTCGGAGATATGCGCATCGGCAAGTACGTCGAGGCGCGCGTCGACGGCGGCCATCGCGACCAAGTGGAGAATCAGGTGCGCGAGATGTGCGATCGGCTGCTTGCCAACCCAGTGATTGAGGACTTCCGGTTCGAACTGGAGGAAGCATGATTCGGGGGTCCGTTCGGTGATGTCGGCATGAGTTATGATCTGCTCCTGGCCACAAGTGATCCTGGGCGGGTGCTTGACATGCAGCAGGTCGAGCGCGCGCTTTCGGACGTAATCGGGATTCAGACCTCCCCCGATGGCTGGGTGTACACCGAGCCCCCCAACATCAGCGTGACCGTTGATGTCAGCCAGGCCCTGGAGTCGGGGCGCATCTATCTGCGCGCCGACGACGAGGGAGGCGACGAGGCCGTCGAGCGCGCCTACCGGCTGGGGCTGCTGCTCTCGCATCGCCTGGGGCTGGAGGCGATCGACACCCAACTGAATCAGCCGCTCGACATGGCCAATCTCGCCGGTGCCCAGGAGGCGGCTTATCGCCCCAAACGCTTCGGCCCCGTAGCACCCGCCCGGCCCGGTAGCGGGTGGAACACGCTGTTCTGGCTGGCTCTGGTCGGGGCATTCGTGGCTTTCGTTCTCGCGGTGCATGTGTTGCCGAGGGTACCGCCGCAGGCGCGCCCAGCGGTGCTACTCTTGGGCGTGCTCGTGCTCATCGCGCTGTGGTTGATCGCGCGCGCGGTGAGGAGAGCCTGAGGGCGCGAGATGAAATTCGGCGTCGTTGTCTTCCCCGGCTCCAACTGCGACATGGACTGTTATCACGTGCTGGCAGATGTCAAACGTCAGCCAGTCGAGTACATTTGGCACGGGGATACCGACCTCTGGCGCTTCGACTGCATTGTGCTTCCGGGTGGATTCGCACATGGCGACTACCTGCGCGCGGGGGCGATCGCACGCTTCTCGCCGGTGATGGGCGCTGTGGCCGAGTTTGCACAGCGGGGTCGGCTGGTGTTGGGCATCTGCAACGGCTTTCAGGTGCTGCTCGAGGCGGGCATGCTGCCCGGTGCTATGCGCCGCAACGCCAGTCAGTTGTTCGTCTGCAAGTATGTTCATCTGCGCCTAGAGAATGAGCAGACGCCCTTCACCCACCGCGGTAAGGCGGGGTCCGTGCATCGGATCCCGGTCGCGCACGGGGAGGGCAACTACTACGCCGACCCGGAGACGCTGCAGTCGTTGGAAGCCAATCGGCAGATCGTGTTTCGCTATTGTGACGGCTGGGGTGAGATCACCGAGGAGGCGAATCCCAACGGATCGGCGGACAACGTTGCTGGCATCTGCAATCGCCAGGGCAATGTGCTCGGGCTGATGCCGCATCCCGAGCGATGTTCGGAATCATGCATGGGTTCGACCGACGGGCTGCTGATCTGGGACAGCGTGGTGTCGTGGACTCTGCGAGGGGCCGAAAGGGAGGTGGGGGCATGACCGAAGAGGCGCAGGGCTCGGAGACGACCGCCGGCGAGGTCATCAAGAGGCGAGTCAGGCGGAAGAAGCAACGGCCACACCGCCGGCAGTCGTGGCGCAATCGGCTGCGGGTGGTGTTTTCCTCCAACATTCTCTTCTATCTGCTCACGGCGGCAGTCCTGGGTGGTGTGGTCGCGCTGTTTGCGGCGGCTATCGATAGTGGCCGCGTGATCCGGTAGCATCAGTGGCGCAGGCGGTGGTGGTTCGTAAGGAGCATCCTAGTTGATGATTAGCCCAACCGTCTACCACGAACTGGGGCTGAAAGATGAGGAGTACCAACGCATCTGTGAGACCCTGGGTCGTGAGCCGACGGTGACCGAGTTGGCGATGTTCTCGGTCGAGTGGTCGGAGCACTGCGGCTATCCGCGGTCGCGCCGGCTGCTCGACCTGCTGCCACGAACCGGCAAGTACGCTGCCCGTGCCGCAGGCGAAGACGCGGGCGGGATCGATATCGGCGATGGCTGGATGGTTCTGTTCAAGATGGAGAGCCACAACCATCCCTCCCAGATCGAGCCGAAACAGGGGGCAGCCACCGGCATCGGCGGCATCGTTCGCGATATCTTCACCATGGGCGCCCGCCCCATCGCCTGTCTGGATTCGCTGCGCTTCGGCCCGCTCGACGAGCCCCACGCGCGCTATCTTCTCCGCGGCGTCGTCGACGGCATTCAGTTCTACGGCAACTGCCTGGGCATCCCGACCGTCGCCGGCGAGGTCGAGTTCAACGCGGCCTACCGCGGCAACTGTCTGGTCAATGTGATGTGCGTGGGCCTGGTGCGCTCCGACAGCATCATTTCCAGCCGCGCGGGCGGCGCCGGGAATCCAGTCATGCTGGTCGGCAACCGAACCGGCCGCGACGGCATCGGCGGGGCCAGCATCCTCGCCAGCCACGAGTTCGGTGAGAATGATGCCAAGCGGCCGACCGTCCAGATCGGCGATCCCTTCACCGAGAAGTGTTTGATCGAGGCCTGTCTGGAAGCCATCCAGGCGGGCGGCCTGGTCGCCCTGAAAGACATGGGCGCCGCGGGCATCACCTGCACGACGTCCGAGATGTCGGCCGCCGGGGGCTGCGGCATGGACGTAGACCTGCAATTGGTCCCCCGGCGCGAGGAGGGCATGGAGCCCTGGGAACTGATGATGTCGGAGTCGCAGGAGCGGATGCTGGCGGTCATCGAGCGCGGCCGGGAGGATCAGATCGGCGCCATCTTCCGCAAGTGGGGGCTGAACGCGGTCATCATCGGCACCGTCACCGACGACGGTCGCCTCACCATCCGCGACGGCGCGGAGGTGGTAGCGCAAATCGACGCTCAGGCGCTGGCCGAGGCGCCGATCTACGACATGCCCGCCGAGGAACCGGCCTATCTCGCCGAGGCCCAGTCCTTGGACCTCAGCCACATTCCCGAACCCGAGAGCTACGACCAAGCAGTCCTGGAGGTCCTGGGCTCGCCCAACATCGCCAGCAAGCAATGGGCGTATGAGCAGTATGACCACATGGTGCAGACCAACACCGTGATCCTGCCTGGTGCCGATGCCGCCGTCCTAAGGGTCAAGGGCACCAGCAAGGGGATTGCGGTCAAGACCGATGGCAACGGTCGATACGGATATCTCGATCCTTACCTGGCCGCGCAAATCGCTGTCGCGGAGGCCGCCCGCAACGTCATCTGCACAGGAGCGGAGCCCGGCGGCATCACCGACTGCCTGAACTTCGGGAATCCCGAGAAGCCGGATCGCTTCTGGCAATTCCGCCGCTCGGTCGAGGGGCTGGCCGAGGCCTGTCGGGCATTACAGGTGCCGGTGGTCAGCGGTAACGTCAGCTTCTACAACGAGACGCCCGACAGCGCCGTCCTGCCCACGGTGGTCATCGGCATGGTCGGCGTGTTGGACGATGTCGAGCGCCGCTGTACCCACGCCTTCAAGGCGGATGGCGATGTCATCGTACTTCTAGGCTCCACACGCGAGGAGCTCGGCGGCAGCGAGTACCTCGCCGTCTGTCATGGACTGGAGCGTGGTAGGCCGCCAGAGCTCGACCTCGACCTGGAGCGGCGGGTGCAGGCCTGCTGCCTGGAGGCGATCCGGACAGGCATAGTAAGCTGTGCCCACGACTGCTCGTCGGGCGGGCTGGTGGTAGCGCTGGCAGAATGCTGCATCGAAAGCGGCCTAGGGGCGGTGACACAACTGCCGGGATCGAACGATCAACTGGAGACGTTGCGCATCGATTCCTGGCTGTTCGCGGAATCACAGTCGCGAATTGCTGTTTCGCTGCCGCCCGACGGGCTGATGGCGTTGGAAAACCTAGCGGCCAAGCACGGTGTGCCCACGGCCGTTCTGGGAAAGACCGGTGGCGACGCCCTGCTGATCAAGACGCCGATCACCCAGCTGCCCAGAGTCATCGTCAAACTCCCTGTGGCCGAACTGGAACGCGTCTATCGACGGTCGATCCCGGAAATCATGGCACGGTGACGTCATTCCCGAGAGAGCGAAGGACTGGACCGGCTGGGCGCAGTGAGAGGCTTTGCGGCGCTCAGCCTGACGGTCGGATCCGATAACGTACCGCCTGGTGTGGGTAACTTGTATCGTGCGTCGAGTGTGGATCGGGAGATCATGCACGGGTTGAAAGAAGCCTGCGGCGTCGTCGGCATTTATGCGCCGGGCCGGGATGTGGCACGGATGGCCCACTTCGCGCTGATGCAGCTCCAGCATCGGGGCGAAGAGAGCGCCGGCATCGCCGTCTCCAATGGCGAGAAGGTCAAGTGCCACCGCGGCATGGGCCTGGTCATGCAGGTGTTCGACCAAGACGCCCTGTCGTTGTTGGGCGGCGAGATCGCCATCGGGCACAACCGGTATTCAACGACCGGGTCCACCCGGATCGCCAACGCCCAACCGGTTTTGGTCCCGGTGCCGGCCGTTCGGCGCACCCTTGCGTTCGCTCACAACGGCAACCTGGTCAACGCTGCTCTGCTGCGAGAGCGGCTCCAGGCCTCCGGCATCCATCTCGAGACCACCGCGGACAGCGAAGCGATGGCCAAACTGATCGCCCTGCAAGCCGATCGCACGGCCGGCCTCGAGGAGGCCATTGCGGAAGCTGCGGGACAGGCACAGGGCGCCTATTCAGTGGTCATGATGACCGAGGATCGATTGATGGCGCTGCGCGACCCCCACGGCGTGCGGCCGCTTTGCCTGGGCGAACTGGCACCGGGGCAATACGTTGTCGCTTCCGAGAGCTGCGTGATGCCGGTGCTGGGCGCGCGATGGCTGCGGGAGGTGTCGCCCGGCGAGCTGATCACCATCGACACCCAGGGATTGCACAGCGAGCAGGTGCTGCCGCCGGCGCAGCTCGCGTTGTGCGTGTTCGAGTTCATCTATTTCGCCCGTCCCGACAGCATGATCGCCGGGGTGCTGCTTCACCAGGCACGGCGGCGGATGGGCGCAGAACTCGCGCGCGAGCATCCGGTCGAGGCCGACCTGGTGGTACCGGTTCCTGAGACCGGCTGGCCAGCGGCGATCGGCTATGCGGAAGTTTCTGGCGTCCCGCTGGGGCAGGGGCTGATCCGAAACCGCTACATCGGGCGCACCTTCATCCAGCCTGACCAGCGCATGCGTGAGCTCGGCGCCCAGATCAAGTACACCGCGATGCCGGGCGAACTCCAGGGCAAGCGCGTGATCGCCGTCGATGATACCATCGTTCGCGGCACGACCAAGGCGCAGACAGTGAGATTGCTGCGAGACGCCGGCGCGTGTGAGGTACACGTCCGTATCACCGCACCTCGCTATCGGTATCCCTGCTTCTACGGGGTCGATACCAGCGCCAGGGGGCAGCTAATCGCTGCCCGGCTGGGGTCGGTCGAGGAGATCCGGCAGGCTATTGGTGCCGACAGTCTCGGCTACCAGACCATGTCAGCGTTGGTGCGGGCTATCGGGCTGCCGGCTGATACGGTCTGCATGGCCTGCCTGGACAACAAATACCCGATTCCTGTCCCTGATGAAATGCAGGCGACCAAGTTCGCCCTCGAGAAATCACCCGATTCCCTGGTGGACGTGGGCGGCTGATGCCGAAGCCCAAGCCGCTGACCTATCGCGACGCCGGCGTGGATATCGACGCTAAGGCCGAGGCACTCGCTCGCCTCAAGCCGCTGATCCGAAGCACATTCGATCGCTACGTGGCCAGCGATCTCGGCGCCTTCGGATCGCTCTACTCGGTTCCCGAAGGCTATCAGAGCCCCGTGCTGGTCTCCAGCGTCGACAGCGTCGGCACCAAAGTGAAGATCGCCACCATGATCGGTCGCCACGATACGGTCGGCCAGGACATTGTCTTCCATTGCGGCAACGACATCCTGGTCCAGGGGGCGCGCCCGCTGTTCTTCATGGACTATCTGGCTGCCCACAAACTGCAGGGTGAGTTCATCCTCTCGGTGGCTGAGGGCCTGGTCGCGGGCTGTCGACGCTTGTCGTGCTCCCTGATCGGCGGCGAAACCGCCGAGATGCCCGACATCTACGCACCGGGCGAATACGATCTGGTCGGCTTCATCCTGGGCCTGGTCGAGCGCGATGAGACGGTGACCGGCGATTCCATCCGGCCGGGTGATGTGCTGATCGGCCTAGGGTCCGACGGCCTCCACACCAATGGCTACACGCTCGCGCGCAAGGTGGCGTTCGAGATTGCAGGCTGGCCGCCCGACGAGTACCTTGAGGAGTTGGGCTGTACCATCTCGGCCGAACTGATGCGAATCCACCGACCTTACGGCCCCGCCGTGCTGCCCCTGCTGGATGAGTTCGCGGTGCACGGAATGGCTCACATCACTGGCGGGGGCATTCCGGACAACCTACTGCGGCCGCTGCCCGAGGGCTGCCGCGCGCTGGTGCGGCGGGGGACCTGGCCCGAGCCGCCCATCTTCGGCCTCCTTCAGCGGCTGGGCAACTTGCCCGCGGATGACATGCTGCGCACCTTCAACATGGGCATCGGGTTCATCCTGGTGGTGCCTGCGGAGCAGGCCGACCCGGTCAGGGCTCGGCTGGAGATGGCCGGCGAGCAGGTCTATGGCATCGGCGAGATCGTCGCGGGCGAACGCAGCGTCCAAATCATCTGACGCGGCGACCCCGTCTGCGTCTCAGTGAATCGTCGGTCCGCCCCCCTCCGGCTGATCGATCTCTTCGTCAAGTCCTTCCTCCATCACCTGTTCAAGTCGTCTGCGCCGCCGGCGCCGTCGGTAGACCAGAACGACGGCGGCCAGCAGAAGCACCGTCATCAGCAGCCAGATCACGTTGTTGGAGGAAAGCACATATATCCAGGCATCGCTGCGGCGCCAGCCCCGCTCCAACTGCTTCACGCTCATGCCCGTGGCGGCGTGGAGTGCGGCATCGAAGTCGGAATGTCGGCGCAACTCCCGCACTAGGCGAGGCAGCACACCTGGCTCGCGCTCTTTGACCAGCCAGCGGATCAGCGCCTCGCTTTTTGTGTAGGCCAGCCGGCCGCGCTCGCCGCCGGCCTCGATGTCGTCATCCAGCCGGTCGACATCGATCTTGGTGCCTCGACGCAGCAGCGCTTCTACCGCCGGATCGAGGGGCGCTGTCGGCCGCTCGAAATAGCGTGCGATACCCTCCTGTACCCACCGCGGGCAGCGATCGAGGGCGGGGCCCAGCGCGTGATTGAGAACGACGTGCGTGATCTCGTGTCGGGTGACGCGGTCAGCATTTCCTAGCGTCCCGGTGGCATCCACGTGGATCACGTCAGGCGGGGCGCTGGCGCGGCCGATCTCCAGGTTCTTGGGTGACGCGCCGGTGGCTTGTCGATAGGCCTCCCGGTTGCTGTAGACGTAGACGACGACGGGACCAGGAACCGTCGTTTCGAGCGAGCGCGAGATTTCCCCCAGTGCGGAGCCGGCGGTGCGGCCAACCGCGAATGCCAGCTGCTGGTCGCCGGCCTGATAGCGCAGGACGATCCGCCGGTCCTGCTTCGAAGTCGCCGGTGTCGTCGGCTGCGCCGGCGCTGGCACCGGCAGCACCACCGCGAGCATGATCAATACCGTGAGCCGTGTAATCATTGCGGTAAGTCTTCGTGCGTTGTGCCCTCTGGGCCTGCCAGGCCCCGCGAACGCGGCGAGAGGGGCCAACCTGGGCATACAGAATCTGATCATGCGAATCAGACCTCGATGCACCTGGAGACAAAGTAGCAGTCGAACGATGTCGGGTCTACTCCGAACACTGCTGATCACCTCGGTCGCCGCGCTCCCGTTTTCGATGGGCGCATGCATTGTGGCCGGAGCGCCCCATGAGTCGCCGCCCCCAGCCGCTGAGTCGCCC
>Ga0111223_1060_pt1 | contig 10353 bp, 5 predicted proteins | sample DeeMarSWOR152_54_FD_80387 | JGI IMG/M metagenome (GOLD analysis project Ga0111223, IMG submission 80387) | candidate division KD3-62 bacterium DG_56
GCGCGACGTAGAGCGCAAACAGCGCCAGACCGAGATAGGCGCCGAATGATTGCTGATTGACATAAGGGAAATCGGGTCGGTTCTCCCAGCCCAGAGCGAAGGTCATAATCCGTTGCGCCTTCCATACCCAGAAGAAGAACCAGCTCGAAAACAGTAGATCGAGCGGCAGCAGGTACCCCAGGCCGATAGCGAACGGATAGAACGAGATCGGCAGCCACCCGACACCTACCCACGGGCGATCGACGATGTACTGATTGAGGTCGATCCGCCGGACCGGCAGTGAGGGAACCGAGGGGTAAAGAAAGCTTAGCCCGTTCACGATGTCGATCAGCCCCGCGGCGGCAATACCAATCCAAAACAGACGGTTGCGAAACAGCATCGTTCGCGGCTGGCAGATCTCCAGCGGAATCTGGATGATGGGAAATGCCAGCCGCTCTTTCTCAGTCCACTGCCGTCGAACGATGGTGTTGATGCACAGCATCACGAACACCGCCACCAGGATGAAAGCCGTCCACAGCATGATCGGCATCGCCCACGCCCGGAGATGCTCCCAGGTGTACAGGGTGTCGCCGCCCAGATAGTAGCCCTTCAATATCTTCTCGTTGGCGACGGTGAGATGACGCGGGAGCAGACGGTGGAAGAGTTCGTGCCAGCGGTTCTCGGGGGTCGCGTTCCAGAAGCCGAACGACATAATGGGGACCAAGATTTCCAGCGCGTCATGGCCCGCCAAGGAGGTCGAGATCGCCAGCATGATGTACAGCACCAGCAGCTCCCCGGGATCCAGCGCTAGGCGGGGCGCCCAGCGCTCGGCGGGCGCCGCCAGTGGGCCGATCACTGGGCGCAAACGTCGGCCCAAGGCCGGGGCGGGCACTCGGGCCAGCCAGTTGCCCAGCAGCAGGACTGCCAGGGTGAAGATGACGTGGAAATAGAGGGCGATGGTCGTAGGCTGGGCCGAGTACCAGACGATCTCCATCTGCTGGACCCAGAAGCAGTTGAGCGGGATTAGCACCAGGCCCAGCAGCGCCACCCGCCAGCTGAACCCGCGCGCGACAAAGGCCGCCCCGCGCGACATCAGGTCGCGCTCCGCTGATCTCGCTGGGCGACCGGTTCACTGGCGGTAAGCATCGGCGATGCTGGTTCTGCGCACAAGGCAGGCGGCCCTCCTGGGTGGGAGCATGGAGACATACGACGGCGGCCGGGCTAGTCGCGGGACCCCAGGGAGACGTTAGTTGAACCGATTCATGGCGACGTCGATGCCTTCGCCCAGCCACGTCTCGACTGCATCAGCGGCGAGATCGATTGCCTCCCGCACGGCGGGCAGCTCCTCGCGTCGAAACCGCATAAGTACATAGGCGACCTGGTCCAGCTCGGGCGGCGGCTCGCCGACGCCGAGGCGCAGCCGCGGGAATGATTGCGAGTCGAGATGTTCGATGATCGAGATCAAGCCCTTGTGCCCGCCCGCACTGCCGGATCGCCGCAGACGAATCTGGCCCGGCGGCAGGTGCACGTCGTCGCAGATGATAAGCAGATGCGTGAGCGGCAGGCGATAGAACCGCATTGCCGGGGCCACGCTCTCCCCGCTCAGGTTCATGTAGGTGCTCGGTCGGAGCAGGGCCACCGCGTGGCCCGCGATCACGCCCTCTCCCAAGGCGGCGCGAAACTTGCTGCGCCGCGGCGCGATCCGGTGACGCTGCCCCAGTTCCTCCAGCACCTCGAAGCCGAGATTGTGGCGGGTGGTCGCTGCGCTTCTCGTCCATAGCCGAGCCGGATTATAGCACGCCTGCGCGTGATGTCCTCCCAGGCCGCCAGCGTTCCTGCACCGTGCCGGAATGTGCAAACGGTGGCCACGCTGCCCACCGGCTGCGGTTTAGGCCGCAGTCACCGTGGGAAAAGCCTCCTCAGGTGACCGTTTAGTATCGACGCGAGCATGATTGGGCCTGTGAAAGGAGTGGAGGGCAGGCGATGGCTGCGCGTTTGGATGAGGTGACGAGTGCTGGGGACGGTGCCACTTCCGCTTACACCCGTGCCGTTTGCCACCGATGGTCAAAGGAGGTTACGACGGTGCTGCGTTCTTCCCACAGGTTTCTTCTTCTCCTTGGACTTATCGCTCTCGGGGCCGGGCGCGCGGGAGCAAGTTGGGACGACTGGAACTGCCAATTGAAGGCTTACTGGGGCGCGCTGGACGGTGCGCCACAGGATGTCGGTAACTACCTGGGAGTCAAGCTAGGCGCCACCGACGACTGGGATCTGGGCATCGATGCCAAGAAGTGCCCCGAGCCTCCGGGGGGCGCTCAATTGCGCACCTGGTTCAACCGGCCCTCCTGGAACGAAGGACCGATAATGGGTGACCATCGCGCCCCGATCAACGAAGCCACCAGCAAACGATGGGGGACGGCGACCATCGATACCTGGAACCTCAAGACCAATCTTGACAACGGCGGGTCAGGCGTCTTCGACGAATGCTTTGGCTACACAGAGTTCCCGATCGCCGCATCGGCTTACATTAACTGGAGACTCGGGGTCGGCGAGGAACACATTCCGCCAGATGACTACACCTTCACGCTGATCTATGCCGGCGGCATCAACCCGAAGCCGGCCGGAACGAAACTGCCCGATGCGATGGATCCGCCCGCGATCGGCACGACTTGGGACATGGAGACGACGTCCTACATCGTAATCCCGCTCTGGAGCATCAACTTCCAGCCCTTGCTGCCGGACTGCAGCGACTTCGCCCCGCCCGATACCGCGAGATTCTGGATCCTCGTCACCAACCCGGACACGATCCCAACCTGCACCATCCTGATCGACCCGACACCGCCGCAGCGACCGCCGACAACGTTCATCCTCACCGCCGCCGCAGCCGGGGACGAGCCGTTTGCGGTCTCGTGGGACTTTGGTGACGGCGCAGGCGATACCGGCAATCCAACCTCGCATACCTACGAGAGCGCCGGCACCTACACGCTAACCTGCACGGTGACCGACGCAAACGGTGACGCCGCCTCCTGTGCGGCGCTGGTGGAGATCGCCGGGCCGCCCAAAGAGCCGCCGACCTGCGAGATTGGCTACGATCCCATAAGCCCGACCGCCGATGACGTGGTCACCTTCAACGCCGGAGCCGCCGATGCGGACGGCACAGTGGTCTCGGTGGATTGGGACTTCGGCGACGGCGGCGCGGCGAGCGGCGATCCAAGTGCGCATCAGTACGTGATGCCGGGCACCTACACGGTGACGGTGACCGTATGCGACGATCACGCTCTATGCACCACCTGCACCGCCGAGGTAACCGTCAGCAAGGGCGCCAACATCCCGCCGGAGTGCGAGGTCACGTACGCCCCAGCCCACCCGAGAGTCGATTGGGATATCACCTTCAGCGCCAAGGTCTACGATCCGAACCCATGGGGGGTGATCGTCTCCCACGACTGGAATTTCGGCGACGGTACGACGGCATCCGGCGCGACCGTGACTCACACCTACACAGAGCCCGGCGTCTACACGGTCACATGCGCGCTTACCGACGACCAGGGTGGACTTGGCACCTGCGAAGCCAGCGTGACCGTCGTTCCCCAGCCATCGGGGCCCATCCACGTGGACTGCAACTCCATCTGCGCCCTCCCCGACGGCAGTCCGGAATGCCCCTACCCGCGCATCCAGGACGCGATTGACGTCGCCGTCGACGGCGAGACGGTGATGGTGCTGCCGGGCACTTACTACGAGAGGATCAACTTCGGCGGCAAAGCCATAACCGTCGCCAGCATGGACCCGCTCAGCCCTTCAGTCGTAGCCGCGACGGTGATTGACGGCGACCACTTGGGCAGCGTGGTAACCTTCACCAACGGTGAGGCAGAAGATTCGGTGCTGTCGGGCTTCACCATCACGCATGGGCGCTCGATGTCGGGGGGCGGGATTCGCTGCGACACATCCTCTCCCACCATTACCCGCAATGTCATCACCGAGAACCACGTGGGTGGTGAGGGCGGGGGTATCGCCTTGTGGGACTCGGCGGCCACCATCATCAATAGCATGATCGTCGGCAACAGCGCTGGTCCAGGCGCCGCCGTGTACATTGGGACCATGCGGCTAGGCCACCAGCCGGCGATCGTCAACTGCACCATCGCCGACAATACCATCGGTGGTTGGCTGGGAGGGATCTATTGCGAGTCGGGTTCTGCGGTCGCGATCTCCAACTCCATAGTGTGGGGCGGGATAGCCCCTCCGCGCTACTGGAGGATCAGCATCACGTATTCCGACACGCTGGAAGCCTGGCCCGGGGAGGGCAATATCTCCGCCGATCCGCAGTTCGTCGATCCCGAGAATGGCGACTACCACCTGCTGCCGACGTCACCCTGCATCGATGCGGGGACCAACTTGGAGGCCCCGCTCGACGACATCGACGGCGATCCGCGGCCCTGGCCGTCCTGGGGTATCGTGGACATGGGGGCTGACGAATGGGTGTCGCCGCAGTGGTGGCTGCCGCCGACGTGCTGGGTCACCTACGATCCTAGTGCCCCCACCACCGACGACGTCGTCACCTTCAGCGCAGGTGCCGCCGACCCGTACGGCGCAGTCACCTCGGTGGACTGGGACTTCGGCGACGGGGCCACCGCGACCGGCGATCCGGCGACGCATCAGTATGCGATGCCGGCGACGTATGCGGTCACGGCCACGGTCTGCAATGGTCGTGGGTTCTGTCAGAGCTGCGGCATCGAGATCACAGTTGGGTCGTCTTGCTCGTGCGACGTCGCAATCGACACGCAACACTGCAAGCTGCCCGCCGCGGGCCATGTCGGTCAGTGCAAGAGCGGCCAGATTGGCGCTAAGAACGACTCGCTCAGTGCGCAGTGCGCCGTGGTCATGCGGGTCACCGACAACGCGGGCAACGTGGTATTCGAGTCGGATCCGATCATGATCGGGCCCGGCCGCAGGCTGCGGGTGCGTTTCGAGCACTGCTACACGGCCGACGAGGTCGGCAAGAACCGCTGGACTTGGGAAGTCTGGCCAGTTCACTGCGCCGAGCAGACGCCGCGGGACAACGTGTACCGGCGCAAGGTCAACATTCACCCCTAGGCGCTGGCCTGCCGGGGCGGTGGCCCGGGGCGCCGCCCGGGGGGCAACGGATTAGGAACAGGGGCATGCGGTTCGTTCCGCATGCCCCTGCGTCATTGATTGTCCCACACTCGTCACCAGCATCGGACGTCATGTATCCAGCCGCCTGATGCGTCAGCGGCAGGGGACCCGTCCTGCCTCCCGGTATCCTCTGAAGTACGGCCCATGAGCATCTACAAAGCTAACGACATCCGCGGCATCGTTCCAGATGAACTCGACGCGACGACTGCCTGTGCCATCGGACGCGCGGTGGGGCACGCGCTTGACGGGGCATCGGTCGTGGTGGGCGGCGACCTACGGCCGAGTACCAGCGACCTGAAACCGGCCGCGATTGAGGGGCTGGTGGCGGCGGGATGTCGAGTCATCGACGTCGGGCAGGTGAGCACGCCCATGTGCTACTTCGCCAAGGAGCTATTGGGCACGCCGGGACTGTTGATGGTGACTGCTTCCCACAATCCTCCGCAGTACAACGGTTTCAAGGTCATGCTCGGATCGCTGCCGGTCGACGACGCGGATATTCGCCGCCTCGGTGTACTGGCGGCAAGAGCTGATCTCCGAACGGGTCAGGGCTCGGCGGAGACGGCTGAGGTCAGCGAGCGCTATCTCGATTTCACTGCACGCCAGTTCACGCGAGGACGGCGGCTGAAGGTGGTGATCGACGCCGGGACCGGATCAGCTTGGCAGGCTGGCCCTACTCTGTTTCGCACCTTGGGCTATGAGGTGGTGCAACTGTTCTGCGAGCCCGACGGCCGTTACCCTCGCCGCAGCCCGAACCCCGCGGTTCCAGAGAATATCGCGGCGTTGCGCGAGGCGGTGCCCGGTCTCGGTGCCGACTTCGGTTTGGCGCTCGATGGCGACGCTGATCGGGCGGCTTTGGTTGATGACACTGGCGAGGTCGTGCTGAACGATGTGGTGATGGTCATCTTCGCCCGGCACCTGCTGGACGAAGCTGCCGACGGCCAGCCCGTGGTGGTCTATGATCAGAAATGCTCCCAGGTGTTGGCCGAGTCGGTCTCCGCCCTCGGCGGCCGTGCGCTGCGCGAGAGGTCGGGCCACGCCTTCATTAAGCGTCGGTTTCTGGTGGAGAACGCGGTCTTCGCGGGGGAACTGAGCGGCCACTATTTCTTCCGACCCCTGCGTTACGATGATGCAGTCTACGCTGGGCTCATGTTGGGCGAACTGCTGCGCGCCAGCGGCCACTCGCTGCGCGAACTGGCCGCTGGGGTGCCCCGTTACCCAATCACTCCCGACCTCCGGGTGCCGGCGCCGGCTTCGCTGGCCAGGCTGCTCGATCACTTGGCCGAGACGTTTGCGAAACTGCCGCTTGACCGCTCAGACGGCCTCCGCATCGAGTTCGAGCAGGGCTGGGCGCTGGTGCGACCATCAATCACGGAGCCGCTCGTCACCCTCCGGTTCGAGGGGCAGACGCCCCAGGCACTCAGCGACATCATCGACCGTGTACTGGCGGCCGCGCCGGACCTGCGCGAGCCAGTCGAGGCCAGGTTGCGACAGGTGATGCCGGCCTAGAACGGCGGCCCTACTGGGCCAACACGTCTGCGAGTTGGTAGAGGTCGGGATCGAGTTCCCGCCGCTTGCCCAGCACCTCGTCGAGCGTAACCGGCTGCAGGTTGGCGCCGACCAAGGCCACGATCTCGCCGCTGCGGCCAGCCTGAAGCGATTCGAAGGCCGCCGCGCCCATGCGTGTCGCGAGGATGCGATCGAAGGCGCTCGGTGATCCGCCGCGCTGGACATGGCCGAGTACGACCAGGCGGGCATCGAAGCCGGCCGCCGCGCCGGCTTGGCGCACCTCCTGCAATACGCCCTGGCCGTTCGGGGTCGCGCCCTCGGCGACGATGGCGATGAAGTGCGGCTTGCCGCGCTGTTGTGCGCTCTCGATTTCCTCCGCGATCCGCTGGGGCGGGCAGGGAAATTCGGGCAGGACTACCATCTCTGCGCCGCCAGCCACTCCCGTCATCAACGCCAGATAGCCACAGTTGCGGCCCATGACTTCGATCACGCAGGCGCGGTGATGGGAACTGGCAGTATCCTTGACCTTGTCGACCGCATCGAGCGCGGTGTTGAGCGCGGTGTCGACTCCGATCGCGGTATCGGTCACAGCGAGATCATTGTCGATGGTGGCGGGGACGCCTATTACCGGGATTGCCGCCCGGTGTAGCTCGCGCGCGCCGCGGAGCGAACCGTCGCCGCCGATGACTACCATTCCGTCGATGCCGCGCGACTTCAGCGTCTCAACCGCCCGATGGAACCCGGGCTCGGTCTTGAAGCGTTCCGATCGCGCCGTCTGCAAGAAGGTACCGCCCCGCCGCAGGATGCCACCGACCGAGCGCGAGGTCAGTTCCTCAAAGTCGCCGTTGACCAGCCCGGCATAGCCACGGCGTACACCGTAGCACTTGACACCCGCAGTCAGCGCGCTGCGTACTACCGAGCGAATACACGGGTTCATACCGGGGGCATCTCCCCCGCTGGTCAGCACTGCGATGTTGCGCATCCCGCCCCCCTTCGGGTCAAACCGTCTGGATAGCCGACGGTCATCTCGCGCGTCATGACGTCATATTCCGCATTCGGCTCGGACAGCCAGACATTAGTTCAGATGCTGCCGACCGCTCGGCTACGCACAGGCGGCTCGCCTTTGACGGAATCGGCAATCTGCAGCGCTCGGTCCACCTCGCGCGCGGGCCCCTCCAGCGCGATTACCACGGCGCCTTCCGAGCCCTCGATCCCGCCCGAGGCAACGTGGGTAGCCTCCACATCGGCGAACGCGCGCAGGGCCTCGAGTTCGGTCACGACGGTCGCGTTGACCACTGGCATTAGGCCGGAGGGAATGCCGTGAGCGCGTCCCACGACCCGCGACCCGCATTTGCGAGCGGCTGTCAGCACACATGGGATGAGCTTCTCCAGCCCCACGGCAATGATCAAATGACTGCCACGGGCGGCCAGCGCGCCGATCACCGAGCCGATGGTGCCTCCGACGTCGCTCGCCAGGAGCACGCCGGCCCGTCCCTGGGGATCCACCGCATTAGCCCCCTTGATGAAGACATCGCCGGCCTCGAACTCTCGTACCGCCTCGACATATGCGCGGTCGACGCGCTCCCCCTTGATCAGCACCAGCGGCGAAAGACGCCCGTTGCCGGGGGTGACACCCAGTTCACCTCGCCAGACCACGCCCGCCGCATAGGCCACCTTGTCGATCGGCTCGCCGGTTAACTCCTCGACGATGAAAGCGTTGGTGGTGCCATTGCCGACGACGATCCTGCCGTGTTGCTTGGCCCAGACGACCTCTGGCCGCGCAGCGACACCCTTGGCAATCAGCCGCTTCGATTCGGCGGGGTTGAGCACGATGAGCGCGCGGGCCGGTCCGTTGTGTTGTGACATGACGTCCTCCGTGCCTGTTGTCGACGTTGGCCACTATTTGCACCGCCGCTTGACGATTCCTTGTCTTGTGCTCAGGGTGGGGCGGATGCCTAGCCCAGCCGAGCCGCTCGGACACTGTCGCTGCCCTGCACGGCGGCGCGTGATGACCACTGGCCGGGCCATCTCATACTTGCGGTCTTGGTGCGGAACGTAGTGGATAGAGCCGGTGGGTCGCGGACCGCCGAGAGCGGCATCGCCCCTGGTGACCGCGGGGCGAGCGGAGGTCAACAAGCGGCGATCGTTCATCCTTGCTCTCTGAGGCCCGTCTTGCCGAGGCGGGCCTCAACGCCTTGTCCAGCCCATCCGTCGAAAAGAGGTGAGCCCCGAAGGCCAGCCTTCGGGGCTCTGTTCAGCATGAGTCTGAACGATCGCGGCCAGGTCAGCATATTCCGGGGCCTGAGTGTCGGCTGTCTGCGTGACCCCGGATGTCGGGGGACGGGCCATCGGCCGCGAATCGCTCTCAGGCTCGTTTCTATCTACCGGCGTCCGTTCGAAGTTATTCCCCGCCAATGTCAAGCGGGCGCACCCTCGAAGGCGCGCCCGCTGCTGAATCGTCTTCCTTTTCGATCACCGGCTCACATGGTGCGGCAGTTGCCCACTACTCGCGGGCGAGTCGGGTCGGTCACATCGACGACCGTAAAGCCAGCCGTTCCGTCCGCAACATAACACCTCTTGTCGTGGGGACCGACCTCGATCGCTGACACGTCATAGGCACCTCCCTGTGTCCAAACGTTACTCAGCAAGACCGGCCGAGTAGGGTCCGACACGTCGTACATCCACAGCCCCCGGCTTGCGAGGGCCTGATAGTACCATGTCGCGCACACCTGCTGGTTGAGCGCCGAAAGCGAAGTCAGGCGTACAGCGTCCGTAGTCAGAGAGCCCACCTCGAGGGGCCGAAGGGGATCCGCGACATCGATGACCCGCAGCGCCGCGCCGCTAAAGACAAACGCGTGAGCTGGTGTACCGCAGACAACCTGGCAAATGCTGGTCGGGACAAAGCCCAAGAGAGACGGAGACCATGGCGGCTGCGTGGCGACGCCGCGCAGCTCACTGAGAGCTGCCACCCAGATGTCGCCTCCGGCCACATCCATCTCGTAGCCCATAACCGGGAGAACGGTGGCCTGCTGTCTCGGATTCCAGGGATCTGAAACATCGAATGTCACCAGCCCGTTGTACTCATCGCAGAGATACAGATAATCGCCCATGATCGCCACGTCCACCGCAGGCACCGTGATGGTCGCCACCCTGACGGGGGCGGTGGGCTCGCCGAGATCATAAACCGCCACCACATGCCGTGCCGGGATGACGGCCAGATCCCCCGAGACCTTCAACCCCGCCGGCTGGCTGCTCACCGGCAGCGCTGCGGCGGCCACGGCGCGGGGCGATGCGGCGGCACTGACGTCGAACACAATCAGGCCGACATCTGCCGAGGCAGCGTACGCGTATCCCAGGCGACTGGGATCGGCTGCAACCGCTGTCACAGATCCCAGAGGTCTTGGCGCGGTGTCTGGCGGTGTGGTAGTTGTTGTGATATCGCTGTAAGCCGTGAATCCCGCGGCATTCAGCCCACGCACACGGTACTCGTAGGTCGTGCTGGGACTCGCGTTGCCATCCGTGTAGGCGGTCGCGTTCGCGGCCAACGTGGCGATTCGCTGGAAACTGCCCGATGCGGCACGCCGCTCGACCTCATAGCCGCTGTCGTAGTCGGAATTGTCGGACCAAGTCAAGTCGACCTCGGTGGCCGAGGTTGCCTGGGCGAGGAGGCCTGTGGGGGGCAGGTCGAAGGTCAGGATGACACTGTCGACCAATTGACTGACC
>Ga0111223_1020_pt1 | contig 10217 bp, 9 predicted proteins | sample DeeMarSWOR152_54_FD_80387 | JGI IMG/M metagenome (GOLD analysis project Ga0111223, IMG submission 80387) | candidate division KD3-62 bacterium DG_56
GTCGGAGGTGCGGATCAGGGCAATCGTGGAGGGCATACGCGAAACCCTGGAGGCGGAGCGATGGCACCCGCTCTCGGTGGAGGGTCTGGCGAGGGCGGGCTGGGTCCTGCTCGACTACGGCGGCTTGGTGGTGCATGTCATGGCCCCGGCCGAGCGCGAGTACTACGACCTCGAGCGTCTCTGGGGCGACGCCCGACGCGTGCCGTTGGAGGGCGAGTGAAAGGAGGGCGATCTCGCGGTGACGACAGACCAGGAGCCCGTGGGCGATGCCGCCGAACAGGTCGAGCGGCTGTTGCTGGAGGCACACCTGCTGCAGCGGCGCGGTCAGTCGGAGGAGGCCATGAGCCGCTGCCGGCAGGCGCTTGATCTCGATTCGCAGGCCTGGGAGGCGCACGTGTTGGTGGGTGATATCCTATCGGCTGAGGGCCGGCCGATGGATGCCCTGGAGCATTACCGCGCGGCGCATGCGCTGGTGCCCGAGCAGGCGAGCGTGGAGGAAAAGATCGCGCGCGCGACCCTGGCACAGGCGGAGCGCGACTGGGCGCGCGAAGGGATCGGCGCGGGCCCCGGAGCTGAGGGCGGGTCACTCGGTCCGGCACGCAACCCGGGCCTCGCCGCGTTGCTGTCGCTGGTCGTGCCCGGGCTGGGACAGGGCTACAATCGCCAGCTGCTGAAGGGCGTGATCATACTGGGCGTCGTGGTCGTGTTGTGGGTAATCGTTCTCTTCCAGGCCGTTGCCTCTCTGCACGGCTTAGGGCCAGGAAACGGTGTGGGCGCGCGTGTGGACATGTTTCAGGCGCTATTCGGCGTCAAGACAATGGTCTGGCTCGCGCTCATCCTGTTGGTCTGGTTCTACAGCATCGCCGACGCCGCGCTGAGCGCCGGCCGGGCTGCCGACCGGCGGCGCGACATCATCTAGTCCAGGCAGCGAGATGATCGACGCTTTCGCCGCACTCGCCGTTGGTGAGACATTGGCTTTGCCCGCCGGTCGCCGCGACGGGACGATGTCCGTAGAGACAGCTATCGCGCGCCGACGCTCCTGCCGACGCTATGCGCCTGACCCGCTCAGCATGGAGCAAGTGGCGCAACTGCTGTGGGCCGCACAGGGTGTCACCGACGCGCGCGGGATGCGCGCGGCGCCGTCGGCGGGCGCATGCTATCCGGTGGAGGTGCTCGTCGTCTGCGAAGACGGCGTGTTCCGCTATCTCCCGGACAAGCACGCCGTTGCCAAGATGGCCGAGGGCGATTCGCGACGATCCCTTGCTGCGGCTGCGCTGGGCCAATCCTTCGCCGCCGCTGCCCCGGTCTGTTTCGTCCTTACAGCGTACTACTATCGCACCACCTCGCGCTACGGCGAGCGAGGCCTGCGGTACGTTCACATGGACGTCGCCTGCGCTGCTGAGAACGTTCACCTCCAGGCGGAGGCTCTCGATCTCAATTCGGTGGCGATCGGAGCTTTCGATGATGATCAGGTACAGGAGGCGCTGGGACTGGACGAGGACGAGTCGCCGCTCTACCTGATTCCCGTGGGCCGCGCCGCTAGCTGAGCGTGGAGAGGAGCAGCCGAGTGCCGGATCCGCAAATGCTGCGGCCGATGAAGTTCTCGGAAGTAATCGACCAGACCTTTCGGCTCTACCGGCGCTCGTTTCTGCTGCTGTTCGGGATAGGCGCTGTGTTCTACGTGCCGACATCCATGATGACCAGCACGCCCAATCCCTGGGTGATGATTCCTGGCGTTGTCCTGACCTATGCTTTCATGATGCTCGCCACCGGCGCTATCACCAAGGCGGTCTCCGATCGCTATCTCGGCCAGCCGGCAACTATCGGCGGCAGCTACAGGTTCGTGGCCGGCAGGCTGGGGGCGCTGCTGCTGACTACGATCCTGGTGGGCCTGTTCATCATCGCCGGTATGGTCTTGTTGATCGTTCCCGGGATCATCTTCTCGCTGTGGGTGTCTTTCGTGGTGCCCATTCTGCTGATCGAGGGCCGGGCCTACACTCGTGCTATCGAACGCAGCCGCTACCTGGTCGGTCAGGGCGTCTGGGGCCGAGTGCTGCTGATGACTACGATCGTCAGTGTAATCACCTCGATCGTGCAAGTGCCCCTCACCATGCCGCTTCAGATGGCTAGCACCTGGTTGAATATGCCCAGTCTCATGACACTGTCGGGCCTGTTCGGCGGCGTGGCGCAGGCGGCCACCGTGCCCATCGGGCAGGTTGGGTTGGTGCTGCTGTACTACGATTCGCGGATGCGCAAGGAGGGTTTCGACCTGGAAATCCTGGCGCGCGAACTCGGCGAGCGCGCGGCGGCCATCTCGGAGTCCCCACCCGATGTCGCCGAACCACCGGCTGAGCCTCCGCCGCCGGAGTCGGAGAGAGCGTGAAACGGGCCGTTATGGCGGCCTGCTTGCTGGCAGCGGCGCTGCCCATCCACTCCGCACGGGGAAGCCCTAAGCCTGCCGAAGGGCTGCCGGCAGGCGCGCGAGAGCTGACCCCGGCCGAGTATCGAAGCAGGGCGGAACGGGTGGCGCATTCGCTCGAACAGGCCCGGGTGCGGCCCCCGGCGCGCGCCGGGGAGCAGGCACTGAAGGCGCTGGAACGCTTGCCGGCACAGGCCAGCATCCGCGACCCGGATGGCCAGGTGATCGTGGTTGACAATCGTGGGCTGATCGAGCGCCTCCGAGAAGACATCCGGTCCAAGGATCCCACCGCCATTCGCCGCGCGGCCGCGAGCCTTCGCGCACTGGCGCGGAGCACACCGACGTCGCGAGTCGCGGTTGCTGACGCGAAAGCGCGCAGCGCGGTAGCGCAGGTCCTGCGTCGGCGTGAGTTCCGTCGGAGCCTCTGGGACAGGATGCGGGAACGTTTCTGGCGCTGGGTCGAGCAGCTCTGGATGCGGCTCATGCGTCGCTTGTCGCGGGTGCCTGGTGCTGCTCGGATAGGCGATGTCTTGGCAGGGCTGCTGATCGCCGGCGCGGCGATCGTGATCATCATCGGCGCGGTGCACACGATCCGGGGCTATCGGCATCGGCCGCCGCCGACCCCGACTGAGGAGCGGGCGGCGCGGGCCCAGCGGGCGCAGCAGCCCGGCGACTGGCTCGAGCAGGCGGATGTCTTAGCGGGTCGTGGCGAATATCGCGAGGCGGTGCGGGCGCTGCACATGGCCGCTCTGCTGGGGCTGGATCGAGTGGGCATAATCGAGTACCACGACTCGGCGACAGACGGGCGCTTCCTGAGCGCGCTGCGCCGCCAGGGGCGGGGCGAACTGATCGATGGCCTATGGCCGCTGGTGTTGCTGTTCGAGCGCACTTGGTACGGGGGAAGAGAGGCCGGGGCTGCCGACTACCGCCGCGGCCGCGAATGCTGGGCGCGAGTGGAGGCATTGGCTGCGGGATGAAGATCGGTCGTGAGGCAAAGCTGCTGATCGCGTTCTTTCTGCTCTGCGGCGCCGCCGCCGTGCTGCTCTCGCGGGAAGCCAGCGATGAGTCCGCGGAATCGTTCTTCCCGCGCAGATCAACCTACCGCAGCGCGCCCGACGGCATGCGCGCGCTCTATCTGACGCTGAAGCGGCTCGACTTCCCCGTCCATCGGTGGCGGCGTGTCATGGTGCGCGAGCAGCTGCCCGCCAGCGGCGTATTTGTGGTGACGGGGGCCCTCGTGCCGATCGCCGAGACGGAGTGGCGCGCACTTGCCGATTGGGTGGCCGACGGGAACACACTGCTCGTCTGCGCGGATTTGCAGCTTCCGCTGGCAGCGCCCTTCGATGCGCGGCTGCGGTGGGTCGAAGACGGGACCCGGAGCGCCCGGCCGTGCCAGCCGTCATTCCTCGCGCGCAGCATACGTCGCATCGCCGTCGAGGAATCGCCCCGGCTCGCCCTGCAGGCCGTGGGCGAGTCCGTGTTCCGAGGGCTGATCCCGATGTTCAAGGACCCCGCGGGCGCAGTCGTGGGCTACGCGGAGCACGGCCGGGGCCGCGTAGTATTGGTGGCTGGCGGCTACGCGTTCTCCAACGAGGCCATCGGTCGCGCGGATAACATCTTGCTGGCGGTCAATGCTCTGAGCGGACCGGAAGGCGGGCGGCCCGCCGTCTACTTCGACGAGTATCATCAGGGCTACGGGGAGGTCGTGCTGTGGCAGTTCGTCACGGGGCGGGCGAAGATCGGGCTCGCGGTGATCGGGCTGGCGATTTTGGTGCTGCTGTTCGCGAAGAGCAGGCGATTTGGGGCGCCCCTGCCGGCGCCCGACATGGCCGGGCGGCAGCGCAGCGAGTATCTCAGTTCGATGACCGCGTTGCTCCAGCGCGGCCGCGCTGCCCGACTCGCCATGCGTGCCTCCTATGGGCGCGTGCTCGAGCGGCTGCGCGACCGCTATGGGCTGGCGGGCGATGCTCGGCCGGCGGAAGTCGCAGCGGCCGCCCAGGCCCACAGCGATCCGGCCGGCGGCGAAGTGGCAGGAGTGGTCGAGGAGTGCGAGGCGGCATTGGCGGCGCCTCATCTTGACGAGCAAACGGCTCTGCGATTGGTCAGGCGGCTCGACCGCGCCATGGAGACAGCTCACGAATCGAGGGGATAAGATGACCACTCAGGAACTAGGCGAACGGGTCAAGACCGAGGTCGGCAAGGCGGTGGTGGGGCAGGAAGGGCCGATCGAGCAGGTGCTGGTGGCTCTGCTTTCGCGCGGCCACGTCCTGCTCGAGGGCGTGCCCGGCATCGCCAAGACGCTGCTGGCCAAGGCGGTCGCGCATTGCCTGGGGTGCACCTTCAAGCGGGTCCAGTTCACGCCTGACCTGATGCCGGCCGATATCACCGGCACCAATGTGTTCGATCTCAACACGCGCACCTTTCGCCTGGTGGCCGGTCCCGTCTTCACCAACGTCCTGCTCGCCGACGAAATCAACCGGACTCCGCCCAAGACCCAGGCCGCGCTGCTAGAGGCGATGGAGGAGCGGACGGTCACCGTCGACGGGGTTGCCCATCCGCTGCCCGCGATCTTCTTGGTGTTGGCCACGCAGAACCCGATCGAGTACGAGGGCACCTACCCGCTGCCGGAGGCCCAGCAGGATCGGTTTCTGATGAAGGTCGCGGTCGGCTATCCGAGCGCCGAGGAGGAAGCCGCCATCCTGCGGCGCCACCATCAGGGCTTCGACCCCCACGACTTCGAGCAGGCGGGCCTGTCGCAGGTCACCGATGAGTCGGGACTGCTGGCTGTGCGCGATGAATTGACTCGGCAGACGGTGCGCGACGATATAATCGCCTACATCGCTGAGATCATCCGGCGGACGCGAGCGTCGCCCCACGCGCTGCTGGGCGGCAGCCCACGCGCGGCTGTCGCGCTGCTGATGTGCTCGAAGGCTCTCGCGGCGCTGCGGGGACGGGACTATGTCACTCCCGACGACGTGCAGGAGATGGTCGTGCCCGTGCTCAGGCATCGGGTGATGCTCAAGCCGGAGGCCGAGATCGAGGGCTTGAGCGCCGAACGGCTGATCGGCAATGTCCTGGCCGGCGTCTCCGTCCCTCGATAACGGCCACACAGAATGGGCGGCCCCTGCGGCCGCACGGTGGCTGCCGGCGCCGCGGCTGGCGACCATGTTGGCAGTGGGCGGCCTCTGGTTGATCGCTGCGAGCTTCTGGTCAATGGTCGCCTGGGTGGCCGTGCTCTGGCTGCTGGGAACCGCCGCGGCGGTCGTCAGCGACATCGCCAGGCTTCGCGGCGCGGCGTCGATCGCGGCCGCACGCCAGGTGGAGACAACGATCTCCCTGGGAGTCGCCAATGCCGTGACCGTGCGGCTCCGCAACCGCGGCGGCGGGCGCTACGAGATCGTCGCTCGTGATGAGCCGCCCCCTGAATTCGGAAGTGAATCGCCCCGGGCTACCCTGGAGCTGTCGGGGGGCGAGACGGCGGAGTACGTCTACCGTGTCACCCCACCCAAGCGCGGCAATTACGCCTTCGGCGACCTCACGGTCCGGGCTGCGACGCCGCGCGGCCTGCTGCTGCGACAGGCAACCTATCGCCTGCGACGGCCGGTGCGAGTCTATCCGAACCTGCTCCAGACACGGGCGCACGAACTACTTACACGTCGCGACCGCCTGATCCAAATGGGCGTGCGCCTCTCTCGCCTGCGCGGCACCGGCCTCGAATTCGAGTCGCTGCGCGATTATGTCCCCGGCGATGAGATGCGCCGCATCGACTGGAAGGCCACCGCCCGCCGCGACGAGCCCGTCACCCGCGAGTATGACCTGGAACGCAGCCAGCACGTGCTGATCTGTCTCGACCTCGGCCGCACCATGGCCAGCCAGCTGGGGGTGCTGACCAAGATGGATCACGCCGTCAACGCCTCCACACTGCTGGCCTATGCTGCGCTCAAGACCGGCGATTGGGTCGGGCTGTTCCTTTTCGGCGAGCGTCCCTTGCGTTTCATCAGGCCGCGCCGGACGACTATGGACCGCATCCTGGCGGAGCTATATCCGCTCGGCGCGGAAGCGGTCGAAAGCAGTTACTATCGAGCGTTCATCGAGATTTCCCGGCGACTGCGCAAGCGCTCACTGATCGTGCTGTTCACCGACCTGCTCGATCCCGACTCGTCTGCGCGCCTGATTCGCCACGTGAGCATGCTGGCACGACGGCACCTGGTGCTCTGTGTCGCCGTCAGTGACTACGAGCTGGAGGGAATCGCGGAAGCCTCGCCAGAGCGCCCGCGCGACCTCTATCAGCGCACCGTGGCTTTGTCGCTGCTTCACGATCGCCGGCTGGCGGTCAGCGCCTTGCGCGAGCGGGGCGTGATCGTGGTGGACGCGCGGCCCTCGGATCTATCTGTCCAGGTGCTGAACCGTTACCTGGACATCAAGGAGCGGGCCCGGCTGTAGGCGGCGCAACCGCGCTCCGTGGCAGCGGCCTCACCAGCAGGTACCACCACAGCAGAAGCGAGAGCGCAATGGCGACCCCGAACTTGAGCTCGTGCGGCAACAGGGTGGGGGAGATGAACGCCTCCACCAGGCCTGCCACGATCAGGATGACGATCACGCCCATCAGCAACTTGATGGCCTCGCGCCCAGCCAGCCGTAGGGCCGTGCCTCGCGTGTATTCACCCGGATCGACTAATGCCCACCCCAGCAGCAGTCCAGCGGTGGCAGCGACGAAGATCGCCGGCAGCTCGAGCACCCCATGCGGCGCCACGAATGCCCAGAAGTCCCCGGATGCCGGCGTTCGCGAGATACCGGTTGCGATCGCGCCCAGAATGGCCCCGTTGTAGAGCAAGACATACACCGTCCCCAGGCCCAGCAGGATACCGGTGGCGAACGCTAGGAACGAGACCTGGATGTTGTTGACCATGATAGCCGAGGATGCCAGTGGCCGCAGGTCTGCCGGCAGCCAGTCCCTGCTGCCGGTGTGTCGTTCGCCGATCTCCTCGATGATGCTGGCGGCCTGAGGCGCGATGCTCTCCAGGACGTCGGGCCGCGCGAGGACGACCGCGCCGGCGACGGAAGCGGCCAGCAGGAATAGCCCGCTCGCCAGACCAAACACGCGGAGGTGCCGCCGGAATGTGGCGGGCAACTCGATGCGAAAGAAGTCGATGAACCCGCGCCAGCCCGTAGCTTCGGTGCGGTAGATTTCGGCGTAGGCGCGGGCGACCAGGTGATTCAGTCGCTCTGTCTCTGAGGGGTCGAGCCCGTAGGCGCGAGCGTGAGAGAGCTCAGCAGAGGCCCGGCGATAAAGCCGGCCCAGCTCGAGCAGCTCTTGATCGGTCAGACGCGATGACCCGCGTGTCCGCGACAGACGGTCGAGCAGTTGCTGGAGCCGCGTCCAGTCGGGCCCTGCGTCGGCCGCGGCCTTCTCGCGCTTGACAAAACCTGAATCGTCGAGCACCATTGCGCCATGTTGCCCGTGGGGAGTATGGACCTAACGGACGATAGCAAGGTCGTACTTACTCCGGAACAAGTCGCTGTTACCTATCGGCTTGCCGGTATTGGTACCCGTTTCTGTGCGGCATTGATCGATTCCTTGCTCCAGACGGCGATGCTGGTCAGTCTCTGGGGCCTGCTCCTGCTGCTCTTCACGTTCGGTTTGGGCGGCCTCGCCATTGCTTGGGCGCGGTTCTCCGTCTGGGTCGTTGCTCTCGCGCTGCTGGTCTCCTTCCTTGTCATGTGGGGATATCCGATCTACTTCGAGACCATCTGGCACGGTCAGACGCCGGGCAAGCGGCTGTGCGGTCTACGAGTGCTGCGCGACGGTGGATTCCCGATCGACTTTCGCGCTGCCATGATCCGCAACATCATGCGCATCGTGGACTCTCTGCCGTTCGCCTACGGCATCGGCGTGATCAGTATCTTCTGCAGCCGGGACAGCAAACGCCTGGGCGATTTCGGCGCAGGCACCATCGTGGTCATCGACACCGCCGAGCGGCCGGCGCCCCAGTCGGTCGCCCCGGCGCCAGCCGAGGCGTCCACCGGCTATTCGCTGCTGAGCGATCAGGCCTGCCTGAGCCTGGGCGCCTTGAGTCGCGACGATTACGCAGTCATCCGCCGCTACCTGGAGCGCAAGGATACCCTCGATCCGGGCACTCGGCTGCGTCTCGGAAAGGAGATCGCGGTGCCCATCATGCGGTTGCTGGGCATAGAGCCGCCCAACACGTTCATGTATCGCTACGACGTGTTTCTTGAGGAAGTGGCCTCCGCATACCAGGGACAGGACCGGGAGAGGGCATGAGCCAGGTCCGGGGGCCATTGCGACCGGGTGCTCTGCCGCCTTCGTGATTCGGCGAGCGGGCTGACTGGCGTTCCGCCCAGCGCCACGGCGATGACCGGGATACCGGACGCCGATGAGCGAGGCCCGTCGCTGCCACTGCCAGCAATCGTCTGCGCATCATCGGCGCGCAGGTCGCGCCGCCGGCCCGCGAGAAGCCTTTCAGCGTACACCAGTGACCAAGGAGACTGCCACGGTGAAACCGATCGTCATCTCTGAATCCGTCTACCGCGACAAGGTCGCGGGCTGCTGGTTGGGCAAGAACATCGGCGGCACGCTGGGCGCGCCGTTCGAGGGGCGCAAGGAGGCGCTGTCGCTCGCCTTCTACGAGCCGGTGCCCGACAAGTCGGCGCCCAACGACGACCTGGACCTGCAGCTCGTCTGGCTGCGGATGCTCCAGGAGCGCGGGGTCCACCCGACACTGACCGACTTCGCCGACTACTGGACGAAGCACCTGGCCCCTTATCCCTGGAACGAGTATGGGTTCTGCCAACGCAACCTAGCCCGCGGCCTCCGCCCGCCGGTGTCGGGGTGCTTCGAGAACTACTATGTGGATGAGATGGGCTCGCCCATTCGGAGCGAGATCTGGGCGTGCGTCGCCCCCGGCGATCCGGGGCTGGCGGCGAGCATGGCGTGGAAGGACGCTGTGCTCGATCACGCTGGCGGCGAGGGTGTGCACGGCGAGATGTTCTGGGCAGCGGTCGAGAGCGCGGCATTCGTGATCGACGATCCGCTCACCCTGATCAGTATCGGCCTCGAGATGATACCCGTCCACAGCCTGATCAGCCGCGCGGTGCGCGAAGCGGTCTGGTCATATCAGAACGATTCACCGCTCGAGGAGGCGCGTGAGCGAGTGCTGAGGTGCTTCGGCCATTGGCAGCCCTGCAATGCCGCGCAGAACCACGCCTTCACGGTGATGGGCTGGCTCTACGGTACTGACTTCGGCGAGCGCCTGTGCGCGGCAGTCAACTGCGGATATGACACCGATTGCACGGGAGCTACGCTGGGATCGGTGCTGGGCATCCTTGGGGGAGCGAGCGCTATCCCCGCGCGGTGGAGTGATCCCGTCGGCGACGCTATCGTTCTCCATCGGTTCACGCAACTGCCGGATGCGCCGAAGACAATTGAGGACCTGACCGAGCAGACCGTCGCAGTCGCGCGACGTGTGATCGCCGAGAGATCGCAGACCGTCGAGTTCGGCGGCCGAACGGGACTATCCGACGACACGCTGTCGCAGCTTCACTCCAATCGACTCGCGCTGGCGGCGCTTGGGCGCGATGTGCAGGCGGCGACGGTGCCTGCGGGCGATGGCGTCGAGATCACGCTTCACTACCACGGGCCGCCAGTGATCCGACCAGGCATCGCCAAGGACCTCAGCGTCTCGGTCGAGCGGCACGGCCAGCCGGTAGCGGCGGCGGCCGAGCTAGGGCTGCCGGCGGGTTGGTCGGCGACCCCGGGTGTGGCGCCCTGGGGCGGCAG
>Ga0111223_1021_pt1 | contig 10154 bp, 5 predicted proteins | sample DeeMarSWOR152_54_FD_80387 | JGI IMG/M metagenome (GOLD analysis project Ga0111223, IMG submission 80387) | candidate division KD3-62 bacterium DG_56
CAGCCACTCGATCTGCTCGTTCACCCTAGCCTCGCATGATATCGTGCATGGTCTTCGTGACCGTAAGGACAACGACCGCGGCCGCGCCCGCGGCCATCAGCCTCCGCCAGACTTCGGCCAGCGTCGCGCCCGTGTCGAAGAGGTCGTCCAGCAACAGCACTCTCCGGCCGCTCACGCCCTCGGGGTCGGGCACGGCGAAGGCGCCGGCCACATTAGCCTCTTTTTGCGCCTGCGTGTGCATGTCTTTCTGGGGCGCGGTTGGGCGAGTTTTGGTCACCGCGGCGGCGGCTTGGACGCCGAGTCGCGCGGCGAGGCGCTGGGCCAAGAGGCTTACTGGATCATAATCCCGCCCGGCGCTGGTCGCCGGGACGTAAGCGATAAGATCAACGTCTCTGTATCCTGGGTGAGTCGACGCGAAGTCCGCCAGCATTCGGGCCAGCGGCTCCAGCATCCTGCGCTCGCCGCGATACTTGAAATCGTGGATCATGCGGCCCGTGCGCGTATGCCGCAGGTCGTCCTTCGCCCGTTCGCTGTGGAAGTCGAGCGCCCGGCCGACCGCCCAAGGGCCGTGCAGTTCCTTGGCCGGTGGCCGGGCAAGGAACGCGCGCACGGCACGCTCGGCTTGGCGATGTTCCGCGCGGGTGGGCGCCTCCGTCGCCAGCGATGCTGGCCGCTCCCTGTCGAGCGCCGTCAGTAGCGCCTCGCCCCAGCGCTCGGCCCGTCGCTCGCCCATGCCCTTGATTGCGGCGAGCTCTGCCAGCGTCCGGGGGCGTTCGCGCGCGACTGCTTCCAGCGTCTCGTCGTGTGCGATCATGTACGGCGCCAGCCCGGCCTCGGCCGCCAGGGCGCGGCGGACCTCGCGAAGACCCGTGAGGGCGACTTCCGCCTCGCCCGGCACCGCGCTTTCAATCGTCGGGCCGATCTCCGGCCAGGCGGCTCGGTCTATGGCCTCGCGGCCGCGCGCCGCCAGGCAGACGACCGGCCTGGGCCGGTCCTCGTCCTCGATCGATCGCGTCTCCAGGTAGCCTTCCTTGATCAGCCGGTCGATAGCCTCGACCACCTGCCGCTGCGCGTACCTGGCCAGGCGGCCATACCAGCGTCGCCGCCTGTGCCCTGCCGCCTCCTTGCCCTGCGAGCCGCAGAGCACGGCCGCGAGCAACGCGCGGCCCATCTTCCCGTCCAGCTCGCGCACGGCCTGGAGGATGACGGCGGCGAGCGGGAGCTGATCCTCGCCCCGCAGTCGCGGGCGGACGCGCGCCTGACTTGCGCGGCAAATGTCGCAGTGCCCACAGGCGTCCGGCACCTCGGCTTCGCCGAAGTAGCGGCGAATAATCGCCGTCCGACAGGTCGTCGCCTCCGCGTAATCGCGCATCTGGTCGATCTTGCGGTAGCGCGCCTGCTTGAGCACCGCGATCGCGGCCTCGCGGTTGGTGATGGCTTCATTCGTGAGTTCGCCCATGAGCAGGCGGATGACCATCTCACCGCGAGGGCCGTCGATTTGCCGGCGCACGGCGCCTGCGCGCTCCAGCTCGCTGATCACGACCCGGGCACGGGTGTCGTCCATCTCGAGCGTCGATTCCAGATCTCTTCGGGCGAAGACCGCCCGGCCACTTTCGGCGGCCCGCGCGATGGCTGCGAACGCCCGAGCCAGGTCATCCCCGGTCGGCCAGGAATGCTCAATGAAGAACTCCTGCAACCGAAAGTCGTCACGGTCGTACAGCAGAACACACCGCGCCGGCTGACCGTCGCGGCCGGCCCGGCCGGCCTCCTGATAATATTCCTCCAACGAGCCGGGAACATCGTAATGCGCGACATAGCGGATGTCGGCCTTGTCGATTCCCATGCCGAAGGCGGTGGTGGCAGCGATGGCATCAAGTTCTCCTGCGCTGAACGCCGAGTGCGCCCGTAGCCGTTCGTCGGCGGACAGCCGACCGTGGTAGTACTCCGCCCGCGCGCCGCCCTGTTGGAGAAATAGCGCCACCTGCTCGCAGTTGCGTCGGGTGCCGCAGTAGATGATTCCGGGACCGCGGCCAGCCAACAGGTGGACCTGATGCAGCTTCGCGGCTTCGTCGGGGCAGGGGATGACTTCGAAACGCAGATTGGGCCGCTCGAACCCAGCGATCACCGTCGCCACCTGTTTCAGGCCCAACTGCTCGACAATGTCGCGCTGCACATCGGGGGTCGCCGTCGCGGTGAGCCCCAGTACCCGCGGCCGGCCCAGCCACCGGATAACCTCCCGCAGGAAGAGATAATCGGGCCGAAAGTCCGGGCCCCACTGGGAGATGCAGTGGGCCTCGTCGATTGCGACCAGCGACAGCTGCGCACGCTGCATGGCCTCCACGAACCGGCGATTCCGGAACCGCTCGGGCGATACCCAGACGACTTTGACCCGCCCGGCAGCGACCTCCGCCAGGCGGCGCGCCTGTTCAGCGGCCGGCAGCGTGCTATTGATGACAACCGCGGGTGCGGACTCGCCCGCGTCTCCCGCATCCATGGCCGCCGCCTGGTCCTGCATCAGCGCGATCAAGGGCGAGACCACCAGCGCGGTCCCGGGCAGCATGAGGGCGGGGAGTTGGTAGCATAGCGACTTGCCGGCGCCGGTTGGCATCACCGCGAGCACGTTCTCGCCTGCGAGCACGCGCCGGACGACCTCCTCCTGCCCCGGCCGGAACTCCTCCCAGCCGAACCGTCGGCGCAGCTCATTGCGCACGTCCGAGGCACCAATTCCCTGGGATGTCGCCGCCATGAGGCAGTCATATTCGCTGCGGCGACGACCCTGGCCTGCGCGCGGCAGGGGCGGCGCTGGTGGCGGCAGAACGCAACCGTGGAATGGAACGGATTCGCCTAACAGAATACTCCACCGGCGCCGGTTGAGCGTGCAAGTTGGGTCCTGGGGACCTGGCGCAGGTGCTGCGCTGCTTGCCGACGATCACCGATCCCGCCGTGCTGATCAGCACCAGCACCGCCGACGACGCCGGCGTCTACCGCGTGGCGGACGATCTGGCACTGGTCCAAAGCGTCGACTACTTCACGGCCATCGTGGACGACCCCTACGCCTTCGGCGCCATCGCCGCCGCCAACGCCCTGAGCGACATCTACGCCATGGGCGCGCGCCCGCTGACCGGGCTCAATATCATCGGCTTCCCGAAGAAGAGGCTGCCCATGGAGGTGATGTACGACATCCTCAGGGGCGGCGCCGATAAGGCGACTGAGGCGGAGGTCGTGATCATCGGTGGTCACACGATCGAGGACAGCGAGCCCAAGTACGGGATTGCCGTGACCGGCGTGGTTCACCCCGACCGCATAATCAGTAACGCCGGCGCGCAGCCCGGCGATTCGCTGGTGCTCACCAAGCCGCTGGGCATGGGCATTATCACGACTGCTCTGCGCATCGATAAGGCCAGCGATGAAGTAATGGCCGAGGCCATCGCGGTCATGGCTACCCTCAATCGCGCGGCATCGGAGGCGATGATCGTGGCTGGCGCACACGCCTGCACCGATGTCACCGGCTATGGCCTGGTGGGGCACTTGGGCGAGATGACGGCCGCCAGCGGAGTGGGCGCTGAGCTCTCGGTCGAGAAGATTCCGGTGGTGGAGGCGACCTGGGACCTCGCCCGGCAGGGGATTGTCTCGGGCGGTGCCCGCCGGACCGAGGATTTTCTGGGCGAGCGCGTCGTGTGGGCCTCGGCTGTGCCGGCCGAAGCGCAGCTCATCGTGTGCGATGCCGAGACCTCCGGCGGTCTGCTGATCGCAGTCGCGCCCGATCGCGAAGCCAGTCTGGTCGCGGCGCTGCGCGGTGCCGCGACGCCGGCGGCATCAGTGATCGGCAAGATCAGCGCAGACCCCCGGCATCGCATCCACGTAAGGCACTAGAGGAGGGAGCGACCGGTGGATGATTTGCGCCCGCGGCGAGTGCCTTGCACGCGCAATCTCGCCCACGCTGTCGCGGCGGCGATGCTGGGGCTACTGTGCCTCGGATTGTGGGGCAGTTCGGCGGCTCCTGGTGAGGGCGAGGCCATGTGGCTGTGGCAGGAGGGCGAGCACTACACCGCGCAGCGCGGCTCTACTGGCGCGGACCGGAAGCGTGCCGCGACCCGGGGAGTATGCCTGGGCAGTGGCTGGGGCGCGAGCGTTGACCACTATGCCGAGTACCCAATCGAGTGGCCCCGCGCCGCAGACGCGCGGCTGATCCTGCGCTACGCTCGTGAGTTCGCTGGATCGGCCACACTCCAGGTCAGGCTCGACGGCGAGCCGGTCGGCGGCCTGGTCGGCCTCGAGTCCACCGGCGGCTGGGGTGACGATGGGACACACTGGCGCTGGCACAAGGTAGCCCTGGGGCGACTCGCTGCCGGCCAGCATGCCATCCTGCTCGAGATCGAGGCCGAAGCCAGCAATGTCAACATCGACGGCTTCTTCATCGCCGATCCGCGATTCGGGGCGCCTCCGGACACCGATGCGCTCCGCGCTCTGCTCACCCGTCGACTCCATGAGACCGTGGCGGCCGAACCGGTCGAGGTGCGCACACTGTTGCTGCCGCCGATCGCGCGCAAGGAGCCGGTCACCGAGTACCGGTCACTGCGAGATACCATCGCTGCACTGCCCGATGACCTGCGCTACGTCATCGAGAAGACGGCACGCAAGGCCAACTGCTATCTGCTGAAGGCCTTCGATGTCGGCCAGCCGACGAAGTATGCCTCTGATTTCGTCTGGCATGACTTGCGCAAGGAAAAGGCCTGGCAACTGCCCTTCGGCGGCTGCCTGGGGGTGGTCAACCCCAACTCCGACCTCAACTATTTGATCGGCTTCGCCTCCGGCGGCGGCCGTGCCCGGTTCCACTTCCCAGCCTCGCCCACGCTGCACCTGATCGACGCGCTCGGCTATCGCTGCAGTGCAGCGCCGCGAGTGGAGGCGCAGGTTACCTTTATCCCTGTTGCTGGCGACACGCTCCAGGTCGTGGTCGCCCTGCGCAACACAGGCCCCGGCGCGCGCACGGTGTCGGTGGTGCAAGCGGTGGCCCGCCAGCCGCTGAGCCTGACGCCGTCTCAGCGCTACGGCGGTGTTACCGTTACCGCGGGGCGCATGCGGTGGGCAGGACATGATCCGGGGAACGACGTGGCTATGGCCGTGCTCGACGAGTGGACACCGGCGGCAGACGAGCGGGTGGGCGCTCTGGTCGCCACGCTGGCCGCTAGCGAGCCAAGCGCTTCGGTGACGATGAGCGACGAGCCCAACGGCAAGCCCTGGTCGGATGGGGAGCTGGGTGCCTGCCAGGTGCGCTATGAGGTCAAGCTGCCAGCGCGCGGCGAGCGCGTCGTGGTTCTGGCGCTGAACATGCGCCGGTTCAGCGAGCACGAAGGCGCGCCCACTTCCCGCGGCACGGTCTTCTACCCGAAGGAGACGGAGGCCGAGGCCATGGCCGAATCCGCCCGCCTGGCCGTTGCCACGCTCGGCAATGACTGGCGACGGTCGCTGCGCGACCGCATCGCGCGTTATCGCGACCTGCCGGTGATCGCTCTGCCGCGGCCGACGTGGATCGCCGACTACTACGCCTGCCTGGAGCTGCCGCGCGCTAACACGTTCAGCCCCTGGGGCACTATCAAGCATCCCTACTACAACTTCTGTCGTGCCCACGGCCACGAACCCTATGGTTGGTGGAGCTATGGCATGCACGGCCACGAACACCTATCGACTTTTGTCACCAACGTCACTCGCCCGGAGTTGAGCGCGTTTCATCTGCGCGGGCATTTCCAGAATCAGAGCGCCGACGGCGGATTCCCCTATGGCGTGAATCATCAGTCCCGCCCAGGTGAGCACACCAGCGGCGCCACTTGCCCGTTCATCGCCTGGGAGGCCTGGACCGCTTACCTGTGGTCGGGCGACCGCGACTTCCTGCGCGATGCCTATCAGGCCTGTCTGCGCGACTATGGCGACTTCTGGCTGGGCACCCGCGACCGCACCGGCGAGGGATTGGTCCACTGGGCGAACTGGTGGGAAACCGTCCGCGACGACCCCGACCTGCCCACCTGGACGCTGTCCGGCGGCGCGGAGAAGCAGGAGGCGCTCGACCTCAACTGCTATTTGCTGGTCGTCGAGCGCACGCTCGCGGAGATGGCGCGCGAGCTGGGAAACCAGGACGAAGAGAGAGCATACTTGGCCGCCGCTGACAAGCGCGTTCGCCTGATGAATGCCTATATGTGGGATGCCCGCGACCGCTGCTATTACGGCATCAGCGAGATCTTCCCCGACGACAAGGTCAACGTGAAGGACATCTCAACGCTGTTCCCGCTGTGGGCGGGGCTCGCCACCGCGGAGCGGGCTGATGCGCTGGTCGCACATCTGCAGGACCCGGCCTCGCTGGGCACGGCCTATCCGGTGCCAACCCTCGCCAAGGACGAGCCGCTGTTCGGGGCGCAGTGGCACTGGCATGGCAGCAACTGGGTGGAGATGAGCTGGCTGCCCATCCTCGGTCTCCAGCGATACGGCTACTATGACGAGGCAGCGCGGCTGGCGGAGATCAATACCCGCATGGTGTTCGACACCATCGACAAGATCTCGCATTTCCGTGAGTACTTCAACAGCATCACCGGCGAGGGTGTCGGTCTGTACGACTACATCTGGACCGCCATGCCGGCCATCTTCATCACGCAGATCTTCTTCGGCATCGAGCCTACCGCCGTCGGCCTGCGGGTGATGCCGGCGCTGCCCGAGGGGTGGGACGATATCTCCATCGGCTCTCTGAAAGTTCGCGGACGGAGGGTCAGCGTGCGCGTTACCCGCGACCCGAAGGCAACGGAAACGCGGGCGAAAGTAAACGGTCGCACCTGGCCCGTCGAAGGCGGGCGCGGGGTGTTCGTGCCCTGGGACAAGATAGGCCGCCGGGTCAGCGTAGACATCGTCCAGCCCACGCGCATCGCCGAAATCCATCAGCCGCCGTGGCCGCTGCCCCACCTGGACCATCCACGCGTGCCACCGCATCCGCGGCTGAGGGACCAGGCGTTGATCGATGCCACGCGGGCCGATGCGGACCGGGCACACAGGGAACTGAAGAAGTAGGGAACGCCCGACGCAGGTGGGTGGGCCACAGCTGGCGGGCTATCGTGAGCCGGAATCGCTCACCGTCGACTGTTCGCCGTGCATGATCGCCGGGTCGATCCAGAAGCGATCGCTGGTGCGCCATTCGTCCACTTCATAACGCGTCAGGCCGTCGGGCGTGCGGATAACGACCTCCTTGACCCCAGCGTTCATGATCACCCGTGCGCACATGATGCAGGGCTGTGCGGTGATGATCTCGCCGGTCTGCGCGTCGCGCGCGGCAATGTAGAGTACGGACCCCACAGCCCGCTCGCGCCCGGCGTGCAGGAGCGCGTTCATCTCGGCGTGCACCGACCGGCAGAGGTCATAGCGGTCGCCTGCCGGAACGTCGAGCCGTTCCCGCTCACACCAGCCGCGAGTCAGGCAGTCCTCACACCCGCGAGGCGCGCCATTGTAGCCCGTGCTTAGGATTGTGTTGTCTTTGACCAACACCGCGCCGAACCGGCGCCGCAGGCAGGTCGCGCGGTCGCTCACCACGAGCGCGATGTCGAGATAGTTCGTGTCCCTATCGACCCGCATTCCGTTCTCCAGAATCGCGCCATGTGGGATTCCACCCCGATGTGGCGCCCCCCTTCCGCCCGTCGGATAGGCGCCTGGCCGGCGCGACGGGAGGGGTGTCAATCGCGCCGACAGGGAGTTGTGGAAGCTGAGCGGTAAACAAGGCCAGTCATGGCGACACAAGAGTCTGGGTCGATCAGCATCAAAGCCGTCCCCGAGACGATGGCCTCGGCCTGGGAGGCCGGTCGGCCGGAGCCTTGTGCCTTCGTGATCTTGGGCGCCTCCGGCCACCTGGCCAGGCGTAAACTGCTGCCCGCGCTCTATAATCTTGCCCTCGACGACGCCCTGCCCGAACGTATAGCCATCGTTGGCTACGGGCGCAGCAAGCTCAGTCGCGACCAGTTCATTGCCTCCATGCGCGAGAGTGCGAGTCAACATTCGCGCCGCCCGGTCACCGAGGCACATTGGCAGCGTCTGGCGGCGGTGCTGGAGTACATCCCGGGGGAGTACGGAGGCCCCCAGGCCTTGGCGGGGCTGCGCGAGGCATTGAAGGATATCGACCGTCGCTACGGCACTGAGGGAAACCGGCTACTGTACTTCGGCACGCCTCCCAGCGTCTTCGAACCGATCGCCCTCAGCTTGCGCGACGCTGGCCTAGTGTGTGCGCCCCGGAGTCGGCGCTGGTGCCGTGTGATCGTCGAGAAGCCCTTCGGGCGAGATCTCGAGAGCGCACTCCGCCTTGATGAGACACTTGCCCAAACCTTCGATGAATCACAGATCTACCGCATCGATCACTACCTGGGCAAAGAGACCGTCCAGAATCTGCTCGTCTTCCGGTTTGCCAACATGATCTTCGAGCCCATCTGGAACCGCAACTACGTAGACGAGGTACAGATAACCGTCGCTGAGGACGTCGGCATCGAGGGGCGCGGCCAGTTCTACGAGGAGACTGGCGTCTTGCGCGATATGATTCAGAGTCACGTGCTCCAACTTCTCGCATTGGTTGGCCTGGAAGCTCCGGTCGACTGGCAGCCCGAGAGTCTGCGCGATCAGCGCGTTCAGGTTCTGCGATCAATTCGGCCCGTTGTGCCCGGAGACATATCCGACTCCGTGGTGGTTGGACAGTACCGCGGTTACCGCAGGGAGCCGAACGTGGCACCCAATTCGGTCACGCCCACCTACGCTGCGCTGCGCCTGTTCATCGACAACTGGCGTTGGCAGGGGGTGCCCTTTTATCTGCGAGCGGGCAAGAGACTCGCCAAACGGGTCACCGAAGTCACAGTCGTTTTCCGTTGCATTCCGGTCTGCCTGTTTCGCGAGCGGGACGTGTGTCAGATGATCGATCCCAACGTATTGGCCCTGCGCATCCAGCCCGATGAAGGCATCCATCTTCGCTTCGGGGCCAAGTTGCCCGGGCGCCCACTGCGCATCGCCAACGTCACCATGGATTTCGATTATTACTCCGCCTTCGGCGCCGAGCCGCCGGAGGCCTACGAGCGGCTGCTGCTGGACTGTTTGCGCGGCGACCCCAGCCTGTTCACGCGTCACGATTCGATGCAGGCCTCGTGGCGTGTGATCACCCCCATCCTGGGCGCGCTGGAGCAGCACCCGCCGGCCGATTTCCCCAACTATGAGCCGGGGAGCTGGGGGCCGGCGGCTGCTGGTGAGCTGCTGCGTCGGGACCATCACTCATGGCGTGCGCTGTAGGCGATGCGCGGGCCTAGTACGGCCAAAACACGTAGGTCTTGAACCCGGCGAAGATTCCGATTAGGCTCCAGATGCTGCCCACGACGTGCTCGCCCAGGATCAGGCCGAGGAATAGCGGAAGCGCCTGCCGGTACAGCCGCAGCCCGCCGAAACGCAACACCACCAGCTTCACCAACCAGGCGATGAACAAAGGCATCCACAGCAGGCACATCGACCAGCTGCTGCTCACGGCGTACCCTACCGGGTGGAACGGCCAGCCCAGAAACCTGGTCCGCATGAAAAGCATGAGCAAAGTGAAGCCCACGCCGATCCCCATCGCCACGGTCGCCCCGAACCGCGGGTTCGTGGGCAACTGCAGCTGCGATGCCAGCCGGTGATACGGCTCCCACCCGAAGATGATCCCCGGTCCCAGCACCCGGCCCGATTGCATGCCGTAGTGGTAGCCGATGTGCAGCATGCTCCACATGCCTGCGACGGCGCCCACCAACGCGGCCAGCATCATCGCCCAGACCAAACTGCGTGAGTTCAACGCGGCGCGCTCGCCGATCTTGAAACCCTCGATCTGGTGGGGCATTGGGTGGCTGCGGTAGGCCCGGTTCATCCAGTAGAACAAGGCGAACATCGACAGGTTGTGCGGTCCCAGTGCAGCGGTGCCGACGCTTGAGGTCATCATGCGACCCGGTCCGGCATCGTGCAGATCATGGGCAGGTGGGCCCAGTTCGGCACGCATGCGCGTCACCGCGAATGAGATCGCGAAGTAGATCAAGAAGAACAGGATGGCCACCCCCACGGACATTCCTATGACCGAGGCAAAGCCCATGATCAGGACCAGCCCCACGATCGCGCCAGCCACGGCG
>Ga0111223_1045_pt1 | contig 10066 bp, 9 predicted proteins | sample DeeMarSWOR152_54_FD_80387 | JGI IMG/M metagenome (GOLD analysis project Ga0111223, IMG submission 80387) | candidate division KD3-62 bacterium DG_56
TGGCGAGGCTCGATCCCGTGGTCGAGCGACTGGCGCAATTGACAGATGTCAGCGGTGGACACTTGCTGGTGATCAGCCCCCTGGGCGCGGAAGCCAACGGCCTCACCCATGCCTTGACCCCGATCGTCATCTATGGCCGCGGGGTGCGCCCCGGGCTGGTGGCCTCCGCCTCCACGCGGCGGCCAGGTCTGGTGGCCAGTTCGGACGTCTTGCCGACCGTGCTGTCTTGGCTGGACGTACCACCGCTGTGCCCATCAGTGGGTAGGCCGATTGCGGTGAAGCCGATGACAGGAGGCACCGCGACGCGCGCCGCTGCCGGACTGGGGCGGCGACTGGCCGCGGTTGAGAAGTCACGGCGATCGAGTCACGATCCACTCATCATCGGGGCAATCGTGCTGCTAATCATCGGCGCCGTCGGCTTGGCAATGGGCGAGCGCGCCCCCCGGGCTCTAGTGCTGGCAGGCCGATGGGCACAGGTCGGCTTGCTCGGCATTCCACTGTCAGTGCTGATCGGCGGCATTCCCTGGGGCGAAGGTATGCTTGGCCTGCCGGGCGCGTTCGTCATCTGGCTGATTTGGCTATGCCTGATCGCGCCCATATCGCGGCGACCGCTATGGGCCATAGCAACGGCGACAGCGCTGGTGATCATCGGCGACCTGGCGCTGGGCGCTCAACTCGCAACCCAGTCTGTGCTCGGGCACTCGGCATTCGTCGGAGTGCGCTACTATGGCCTGGGAAACGAGTACGGGGGCGTGCTGATCTCGTGTGTGGTGATCGCGGTCTGCGCCGGCGGCTTCTGGGGCGTCTCGGTGAGCCGTCGCGGCTCATGGGGGTGCCTGGCGATATTCCTCGGTGCCGCCATTGTCTGCGGGCAATCGTATCTCGGTGCCAACTTGGGAATCGCCCTGTCAATGGCAATCGCCGGGGCCGCAGCCTGCCTGCGCCTGGCGCGACGGCGTTTCGACTGGCGTGCGGCTCTGTGGGCGCTCGGGGCGGCCGTGCTGGTGGCGGCGGTTTTGGTGGCTGCGGAGCGTCTGGGATCGCGAGGCGCTGAGTCACACATCGGCCAGACAGCGAGTCTGGTCGAAGGAGAGCACCGGTCGGCGGTGTGGGCGGTGATCGCGCGCAAGGCGGCGACTAACTGGCGGTTGGTGCAGAACTCAATCTGGACCTATCTCGGCGTGGCCGCTTTGGCGGTGTTCGCAGTTGGCGGGTTTCTCTATCCGCGCGCGGTGCGCTCGGCGCTTGAGTCGCAGCCGTGGCTGTCACCGGCGCTGGCAGGGATTGGTGCCGGGAGCGCGGCCGCCTTCATCCTGAATGACTCTGGCGTACTGTCCGCATCGCTCGCCCTGGCGATAGGTGCCGCAACTCTGGCTTACGTCGCCCTTGGCCGTCAACTGTCGGGCGCGGCGCGACGGCGTGCCGACTAGAGTGCGCGCGCGGACCCGGGGCCTTCTGTCTGCTTCAGCCTCTGGCGAAGTGCGACGTAGAACTCGGGTGAGGAGGCGTCGCGAGCCGCGATGACGTTGCCGTCGGCCACCAGTCCCAGCCGTCGGCTCAGACTCGAGGACAGCACCCCGGTGTCAAGCGAAGCCGCTTGTCTGGCCAAGCCGGTCAGCATATTCCCCTCGACCAGCAGCTGCACGGCCTGAGAGAATGCAGCCACGACCTTGCCTGCCGCATGCGCCCCCTGAAGCAACGATATTACCTCGGGGCTTTCGCGAAGGCGGTCGAGTGCCTCGCCCGCAGGGATGAGCACTGCATCGAGATCATCCGGTCGGGTGCCGGCAACTGAGCAGTCGGCAACCACCGTGGTGCCCCGTTCGCCCCGATACGCGTGGCGCATGCCGCTGCCCACGAGGGTCACCGAAGCACCTGCAGCACGCAGTCGGCGCAGTGCCACTGTGACATCGGGATCACGGAAATTATCCTCGACCAGGATGGCGATTCGCTTACCGGACAGCGACGTCCTCATCGAAAGCCTCCTTGTCGCCCCGCCACCGAGCGGCGTCGGAATCTCGTGGGACGGATAGTCCGCTGCTTATGCCTGTTCGGGACCGCGGCTGCGGAATCCTGCCGGGCGGCCCCGAGACTGCCCAGCCGGGCCACGGCTCTGTGCCTCGCCGCCGCATCTTTCTACGTCCGCCCTGTATGAACAGGTAGCGGCGGTCGGGCTTTGCTGCCAACCTCGCCTTGTGGCTGGCGCGGGATTGGGCTATAATCGCTGCGGGGTGTACCATGGCGGTCGAGCGCACGACACTCAAAGAAGCGCTCTACTACGAAGTCGAAGGCAACGTGATTCGATGCCTGCTGTGCCCCAAGCACTGCCGCATTGCTGATGGTAAGACGGGATTCTGCCGGGTCCGGCGTCATGAGGCCGGGCGGCTCTATGCGACTACGTATGGTCAAGTGACCTCGGTCAATCTCGACCCCATCGAGAAGAAGCCGCTCTTTCACTTCTATCCGGGTTCCGCCATCCTCTCCCTTGGCACCGTGGGCTGCAATCTCTCCTGCTTATTCTGCCAGAACTGGGAGATCTCACAGCAGGATGTGCCGACCCAATCGCTCAGCCCCCAGCAGGCAGTCGATGTCGCCCGGCGGCATCGCGACAACATTGGCATCGCGTTCACCTACAATGAGCCGCTCATCTGGTACGAGTATCTCCTCGATACCGCTCGCCTCGCGCAGGAGCATGACCTGCAGATCGTGCTGGTGACTAACGGCTTCATCGAGGAGCCTCCGCTCCGTGAACTGCTGCCCTACGTTGATGCCCTCAACATCGATGTCAAGGCAATGACGCAGCGCTTCTATGGCGAGCTCTGCCGCGGCGACGCGGACACCGTGAGGCGGACCGCCGAGATCTGCCACGGCGAGGGAAAGCACATCGAGGTGACCAATCTGGTGATTCCCAACTGGAATGATTCCGATCAGGACCTTCGCCAGTTGGTGGACTGGGTCGCCGGCCTAAGCGTCGATATTCCGCTGCATTTCTCACGCTATCACCCGGCTTACCGAATGAACGAGCCGCCGACTCCGCCTGAGACGCTGCTGCGCGCGCGGGAGATCGGCCAAGAACGACTGCGCTACGTCTATCTGGGCAACGTCAGCCTTCCCGGCGGGGAAGATACCCGCTGTCCGGGTTGCGGACGGGTGGCGGTCGCTCGGCGGGGATTCATGGTGAGCGAATCTCACGTCGTCGACGGCCGATGCCAGCACTGTGGTACCGACCTGAACATCACGGGAGAGATCCGGAGGTAACAGACAATGCCAGATGAAGAGAATCCGACGCTGACCTGGCGCGATCTACTCGACAAATCGCTCGAACTCGGCCTGGGGGCGGTCGTGCTGACCAAACAGTCGGTCAGCAAGTTGGTCGAGGAGTTGGTGGCAAAGGGGTCGCTGGGCCGGGAAGAGGCCAAGAACGTTGTGGCACAGATGCTTGAGCGCGGTCGCGAGGAGAAAGCGCAGATTGAGCGCCTGGTGACGCAGGTTGCCGAGAAGGTCGTCGAGCGCGCTGGCCTCGCCCGCCGGGCGGACCTGGAAGCCTTGGCGGCGCGCGTTGATCGGCTCGAAAGACGGGCCGAGTCCAGCCAGGACACGCCTGAATAGCGAATCTTACCGAGGATCGGGGAGCGGCGGGTGCGACTGCGATTGCTTGACGCGTTCCGCGACGCAAACCGGGCGCGTCAGATCCTCCACATTCTGGTCTTCAAATACGGGTTCCATCGGATAGCGGCGCAGCTGGGCCTGGTGCGCATGCTGCCGTTTCGGCGGTGGCGACTCCGTGCGCAGCAGCGGTATCAGCAAATGAACCCGGGCGAGCGGCTGCGCCTGGCGATGGCTGATCTGGGGCCCGCGTTCATCAAGTTGGCCCAGGCCCTGAGTACCCGCGCTGACTTCGTACCCACTGTCATCGGCAACGAATTGCGTCGCCTCCAGGACCAGGTGCCGCCGGTCGAGTTTCCCGCGATCGAGGGAGTGCTCCGCGAGGAACTGGGGCCGGATTGGGAATCGAGGTTCCTCACTTTCCAGCGCGAGCCCGTGGCTGCGGCATCGATTGGCCAAGTCTACGCTGCCTCACTCACCGATGGCAGGCCGGTAATGGTCAAGGTGCAGCGCCCGGAGGTGGCGGAAGCCATTGAGACCGATCTGCGGTTCGTGGACGATCTGGCAGGTGTGATCCACAGTCGAGTGCCGGCCATGCGGCGCTATGCGCTCCCCGAATTCGCGCGTGAGTTTGCCGATATCCTGCACGACGAACTTGACTACGTCGTCGAGGCGCACAATGCGGAGGTGATGGCGGGACTGCTGTCGGATGACTCACGCATCATTATGCCTCGCGTCATCGCTGATCAGACGACCCGCCGTGTGCTGACCACGGAACGGCTGACAGGTACGCGGCTGGATCCCGACAGCCTCCGCGCCCGGGGATTCGATCCCTGCCAGGTCGCGGAAAGCTATGCCCTGGCGATTCTGGAGATGATCTTCGAGCATGGCTTCTTCCACGGCGATCCACACCAGGGCAATGTGGTGGTGCTGGATGACGGTCGGATCGGGTTTCTTGATTTGGGCATGGTGGGCCGATTGCCGTCGGGATCGGTGGAGGGACTGCGCGAATTGCTGGTCAGCATGTTCGGACTCGATGCCGGAGCGGTCATCGATGTGTGTACTGAACTCGGTGCTGCCGGCGACGAAGTCGATCTCCAGGGAGCGAGGCGTGCGCTGGCTCGGCTGTTGACGCGCTATTACTTCTTGCCGCGTGAACACACACGCCTGGGCGAAGTGCTGGGAAACACCCTGCGGCTGGTCAACGACTACGACATCCGGCTGCCGTCCGAATTCACACTGGTTGCCAAGACCTTGCTGGTGGCTGAGGGTGTCGCCACCCAGGTGAACCCCGACTTCGACTACAACGATGTCGCCCGTCCGTTGGTGGCGCGAGTCCAGCGACAGGAACGGTCGCCCGATCGCGCGCTGCGCGAACTATGGCGCACGCTTCGCGAGGCCAGGCGGCAGATGATGACGATCCCCAGGCGGCTATCGCGTCTGATGGGCGAGGTCGAGAGCGGCGCGCTGCGGCTACGCATCAAGCAGGAAGGCCTGGCACAGACGCATGCGCTGCACGCCGCGCTCGCCCACCGCGTTGCCGCTAGCATCTTGATCGGCGCCTCCCTGGTCGCCTACGTGCTCTGGGCGACGTCATCGGCAGGCCGCGCGTGGCCGGCCTCCTGGCTGACCGCTGTCGGAGGCGTGGTTGGATTGCTCGCCGGCGTAAGCCTGCTCTACTTCGTCTTGAGATCGCGGCGATGACCGAACCAACCATCACTGGGCCGCCAGATGAGTGAGCCGATTGTGCTCGCTTCGGCGTCACCGCGTCGCGAGGCCCTATTGGCACTGATCGGCGTTCCCTGCGTGATCCGGCCGGCGCATCACTGCGTCGACCCTCCCGTCTGCGATTCCGATGATCCCGGGGCACGTGCCGAGGCGGCGGCCCTGGCCAAGGCGGAGCCGGTGGCTGCTGAGCACCCGGGCGCATTGGTGCTTGGTGCCGACACGGTGGTGGTGATAGGTGATCATGTGCTCGGGAAGCCTGCCTCCCCGGGCGAGGCGGTCGAGATGTTGCGGGCGCTTAGCGGGCGCTCGCACCGCGTTTACACCGGCCTAGCGCTGGTGCGGGACGAGCTCCGAAGCGTCGCCCATGAGGTCACGGAAGTGACCATGCGTACGCTCGGTGACGACGAGATCGCGGCCTATGTCGCGACCGGGGAGCCGCGCGACAAGGCTGGCGGCTATGCCATCCAGGGCAAAGGCGCCGTGCTGGTATCCGGCATCTGCGGCGATTACTACAATGTGGTCGGACTGCCCCTGGCTCGGCTGGCCGAGATGCTGAAAGAATTCGGGCTGCGAGTGCTCTGACCATGAACGGTGCGGGTAGACTGTGGCCGCGGCGCGGATGGGGCGAACTGGCGATCGACCTGGGGACGGCCAATACAGTGGCCTGCTTGCGGCGGGGACGAATCAGTGTCGGCGAGCCGACGGTAATCACGATCGAGCGGGCCACCGGTCGAACGGTGGCTGTGGGCGCCGAGGCCAAGGCGATGCTGGGGCGCACCCCGGAGTCGTTGGAGGTGGTGAGGCCGCTGCGCCGCGGCGTTATCGCCGACTTCGAGGCGACCCAGACGTTGCTGGCGGCGTTCATGGATCGTGCCATCGCGCGGCGCCCCTGGTCGCGCCTGGCGGTGGTGATCACCGTTCCCACCGGCGTGACGGGGATCGAACGTCACGCAGCGCGGGAGGCCGCCCTGGGTGCGGGCGCCCGGCAGGCTGTCGCCCTGGAGGCGCCGGTAGCAGCGGCACTGGGATTGGGGCTGGGCAACGATGTCAAGCCAGCGGCGATCATCGACGTTGGGGCCGGCACTACCGAGATCGCTGCGGTGGCGATGGGCGGGATTGTCACCTCGCACGCGGTGCGGATCGCGGGCGATGACATGGACGCCGCCATCGCCTCATATCTGCGGCGTGAATTCAACCTGCTTGTCGGCGAGCTGACCGCGGAGGCGATCAAGGTGGAGGTCGGCTCCGCTTGCGCCCTGGGCGACGACGATCGAACAACCATCGCGCGAGGCCGCGACTTGGGCAGCGGCCTGCCCAAAGCAATCCGCGTGGGCGCCGGTCAGATCCGGCAGGCGATGGCGGAGCCCATTCGCGCCATCACCCGGGCCGTGGTATCCGGGATCGAGGCGATGGGTCCGGAGTTGGCGAGCGATATCTCCTCGGCAGGACTGGTCCTGGTCGGAGGCGGGGCCCTCTTGCCCGGCCTTGACCGACTCGTGCAACTGGAAACGGGGATGCCCGTGCGCCGGGCAGACGACGTCGTGAACTGCGCCGCGCGCGGGGCGGCGCGGGCCCTGGACATGGGCGACCGCGTCCAGTTCAGCGACGGGTACCCGAGAGGCCGCACGTGATACGAGTTTCCGCCGGCACGCGACGTTTCCTCGCATTGGCCGCAGCGGCTGTGGGATTGGCAGTGTGGCAGGCCGCTGGTCCCCGCACCTTCCTCCCGGGCGATGTCGCGGCAGTCGCCGCGGGGCCCGCACAGGGGATACTGGCTGTCATGGGCCGGAGCGTGTCCGGCTGGTGCCGCGCCATTGTCCGGGCCCGGCACGATGCCATGCATGTGGAGCAGCTGGAGGCGGAGTTGACCCGGTTGCGGCAGGAGAACCTGGCCCTGGCGGAGCAAAGGTTGGAGAACCGTCGCCTGCGGCGGCTGCTGCGCTTGACAGTGGCGATAGATGTGCCGACGGTGGCGGCCAGCGTGATTGGCTATCAAGTTCGCCCAAAGGGCAGGCTGCTGATCAATCGCGGGCGACGCGACGGGATCACCGTCGGCGCTGCAGTGATCGCTCCTAGAGGCGTGTTGGGACAGGTCGAGCGGGCATCGCTCTCCTCGGCGTGGGTCGTTCCGCTGGTTGCCCAGAGCATGCGTGCTGCTGCTCTCGTTGAGCGAACGCGCCAGGCAGGCGTCGTCGTCGGCGTCGGACGGGGCTATCGCATGCAGGAGATGGAGCTAGGGGCCGACCTGCAGCCGGGAGATCTGGTTATCACCTCCGGACTCGGGGGCATCTATCCAAAGGGTATTGCTGTCGGGCGCATTGCCTCGGTGCATCGCGAGCGCGGCCTGTCGCGTACTTCGGCCGAGGTCCGACCTCTGGTCAACTGGCGTGATGTGGAGGAGGTCTTGGTTGTCAGGGACTAGTCGCGGCTCATTCGCGGTCATCCGCGTCATGGTGTTGGCTGTGTTATTCTTCTGCACGGCGTTGCCGGCGCACGGGCAGATCGTGACCATTCGGGGCGCCTGGATGGAGCCGCCTGCGTCCCTGGCCAGCGCGGGCGTCCACCTCGACATGATGAAGCGGGCTGGGCCGGCAGTCGAGATGCATCCTGAGTGGACTGAGCTCAATGCCGAAGGCGTCCGGGTTGGCGACGATGGCACGCCGGGGGGCGCCTTCGTCAGTCCGGCCGTCGGTCAGGTCTGGTCGGCGCTCGAGCAGTTGGTGGGCGAGATCGCGAGGAACTACGAGTTCGACGGTATCGCCCTCGACTACGCCCGGTTTGCCACCGGCGATTTCCTGGGCTATAACCTGGTCGATCGCAAGGCGTTCCTGCTTGGGCACAGCCTCGACCCTATCGACATCGACCCCCTCGGGCTGGCCACCTCCAAGCGCGACCGCGAGACCTTGGCGGACTGGCAGGAGCAACAGATCACCGAGCTGGTGGCGGCACTGGCTAACACCTTCCGCCGGCTCCGCCCAGAGGGAGTGGTCGCCGCCGTGGTGGTTCCGGACTACTACACCAACCGACTCAACAACCCGGTGCGTCAGGACTGGCGCACCTGGGTCCGGCGCAAGCTGGTGCAGGTAGTTATCACGAGCGGGATCGCCTACACCGGACCCGAGACCATCCAGCGGGTACGGCCAGTGGTCGAATTGCAGGGCATGGTCACGGCCGCCGGGATCGTCCCGGACCAGGACGTTACCGGTCTCGATGTCGTCAACCAGATCGAGATGGCGCGCCAGGCTGGGCTGCTGAGTTACGTGGTCTGGATGCCGGCGTCGAGGGGGCCGTGGCGCGCCGTGCTGCGCGCGCTGGGTGGATTCGGCTAACTAGCAGGAGGCTGCATGTTCCACATCGCTTCCGAGCAGGACATCAAGGACGGGTCTGTTACCGACGTCTATTTTCAGCGTACTGTCGAGATTCTGCGTGCGCGCAACATCCACAAGCACGCGGTGGCCGAAGTGCGGGCCGCCCACCTGCCGGAGGGATGGGATTGGGCGGTGCTCGCGGGCATCGAGGAGGTGGCTCACCTGGTGAGCGGCGTTGATGCTGCCGTCGCCACGTTGGCGGAGGGAACCGTATTGCGCCCCGGCGATCCGGTGCTCGTCATCGAGGGTGACTATGTCGACTATGGCATCCTCGAGACGCCGTTGCTGGGCCTGCTCTGCCAGGCATCCGGGGTGGCCACCAAAGCAGCCCGCTGTCGGATAGCGGCGGACGGTCGCCCGGTGATTAGCTTCGGCGCTCGCCGAATGCACCCGGCGCTCGCACCTATGATCGACCGCAGTGCTTACCTGGGCGGATGCGATGGGGTCTCGGTCATCGCCAGCGCGAGGCACTTGGGCATTGAGCCCACGGGCACTATGCCTCACGCCTTGGTGCTGATAGTAGGCGATCCGGTGGAGGCATTTCGCCTGTTCCATGAGGTCGTTCCTGCCAGCGTCAGTCGGGTGTGCTTGGTCGACACTGTCCACGATGAGAAATACGAAGCCGTTGCCGCCGCCGAGGCCCTGGGGGATGCCCTCCAATCCGTCCGGCTGGACACCCCGGGCTCGCGGCGAGGCAACATTATCGAGATCGCGCAAGAAGTGCGATGGGAGCTCGACCTGCGCGGCTTTCGCCACGTCAAGATCTTGATCAGCGGGGGCCTCGACGAATACGAGGTCATGGAGCTCAATCCGGTCGCCGACGCCTATGGCGTGGGCACCAGCATCAGCAACGCGCCGACGATCAACTTTGCCATGGACATCGTGGAGGTCGAGGGCAAGCCGTGCGCCAAGCGAGGAAAGCACTCGGGGCGCAAGCAAGTGGTCTCCTGTCTCTCCTGCCACCAGCGCACGGTTGTTGCCGCCGACCACAGCGACCGTTGCCCGAGCTGCGGCGGGCCGGCGCAGCCTCTGCTGACGCCGCTGTCGGAGCGCGGCACCATCGTTCGCCAACTGCCCCCGGTCGACGAAATCCGTCAGTCGGTGATTGATCAACTCACGGGGCTGACCCTCTCTGGTGTCTAGCGGCCTCTATCGGTTCGCCGAGGGCGCCGGGTCCTGTCTCGGTCTGAGTCTTGGGGGATGGGCAGGACGGGAGTGAGCGTAGAGGCGGCACTCGACACAGTTGTGTTTCGTGCGCAGGCCGGGATTTCGCTGGGTGACCAAGCGCTCCTCGATCGGATGATAAGGCTGCTGCTCGCGCAGGACATGTTGCGTCCTCGGCATGTCGTGCCGGGGCCGGACGC
>Ga0111223_1096_pt1 | contig 9827 bp, 7 predicted proteins | sample DeeMarSWOR152_54_FD_80387 | JGI IMG/M metagenome (GOLD analysis project Ga0111223, IMG submission 80387) | candidate division KD3-62 bacterium DG_56
GCAGCGCGATCGACAAGCGCGGCGATCAGGAGACGAAGCGCTTGGTCGAGGAATTGCGCACGGCGGCGGACTCGGTCACCAGGGTCATCATCGACAGTCTGGCAGCGGACCACCTGGCCGCCTTGCAGGCGCTGCTCGCGTCGCTGGAGCGCCGTTATCGACAACGCAAGGATGCCTCGGGCGCGCTCGACTATGATGACCTGTTGATCGTCACGCGCGATCTGCTGGCGGACGACTCGCCGACCGCGCGCTGGCGCCGCCGGGCGATGAAGTTCATCCTCATGGACGAGTTCCAGGACACCAATCGCCTGCAGATGGAGGTGATCGACGCCATCCGCCGACCGCAGCCAGGCAATCTGTTCGTCGTCGGCGACGCGAAGCAATCGATCTTCGGGTTCAACGACGCGGATGTCGGCGTGTTCCTGGAGCGGCGGGAGGCGATGGAGAACGAGGGCACGGGAACGGTCATCCCGATGGTCGAGAACTTCCGCAGTCGGCCCGAGCTGATCGGTTTCGTCGATCAAGTCTGCGCGCGCGTCTGGGAGGAGGACGAAGATTTCGAGTTCGAAGCACTGAAGGCCGCCGGCGAGTTTGCGAAGGGTTCACTCGCGGCGCCGCGAGTAGAGGTGATCGCCGTTCCGACTGACGGCGCCAGCGCGGACGAGGTGCGCCAGGAGGAGGCCCGCCTCCTCGCCCTGCGGATTCGGCAGTTGGTGGGCGAACAGGGGGAGGCACCCATGCGCCTGACGCGCGCGGATCATCGCCGCGACCTCAGCTACGGCGACATCCTGATCCTCTTCCGCGCAACCACGGCGGTGCCGATCTACGAGCGGGCGCTGTTCGATGCGGGCGTGCCCTACTACGTTGTCAGCGGCCGCGGGTTCTACGCGACGCCAGAGGTCCAGAATCTCGCGAGCCTCCTGCGTGTGGTGCATCAGCCCCTGGATGACTACGCCCTGGCTGCCGTGCTGCGCTCACCGCTGTGCGAGGTCAGCGACGACACCCTCTACTGGCTGGCAGCCGCGGGCGGCGATCGTCACAGGTACGGGCGGCTCTGGCGCGCGCTGGCTGACGCCGAATCGATCGCCGAGATCGACCACGAGCAGCGCGCGCGGCTCATTCGCCTCCGCGAGCTGATCCACTCGCTGCAAGCGATGGCGCCGGCGGCGCCGCTGTCGCGGATGATCGACCGCGCAGTGGAGGATACCGATTACGCGGCAAAGATGCTGGCGCAGCACTCCGGGAAAAGGCGCTACGCCAACGTCCGCAAGCTAACGGAGGTCGCCCAGCAAGTGGAGGGCAGCACCGGCTTCGGGCTGGGCGAGTTTCTCGACTACCTGTCATCGCTGGCCGTCCTGGCCGAACGCGAAACAGAGGCACCCACCGAGGCCGAGCGGGCCGACGTGGTCCGGCTGATGACCATCCACATGGCGAAGGGCCTGGAGGCGCCCGTTGTCGCTGTCGCCGACCTGGGGCGCGAGATCCGTCCCCGGCCCGGGCGCTTTCTGATCGACCAAGAGAGGCGCCTGGCGATCAGGCTGCGGAACCCGCTGACCGAGGAATGGCTGCCCACCGCCGCCCATGTCCGCGCTGCCGAGCAGCTCGCGCAGCGCGAGCGAGCCGAGTGCAAGCGGCTCTTCTACGTTGCGCTGACCCGCGCCGAGGAGCGGTTGATCCTCACCGGCGGGTTCGACTTCAAGGAGCGGAAATCCGACGGCAGCTACCGCGATCTCGCGCGGTGGTCGGAGTGGCTGGAGAAGGCGCTCGGGCTGGGGGCTCCCTGCGAACAAGAGCGTCACCTCGACTTGACACCGGATCGGTCGGTGACAGTGAGCGTCCGAAGCGGGGTCTCCGGGCCGCCGCCGGATCGCTCCCGCCATCGCCATTTCCGCGATCGTCATCGAAACCAGGTCGAAGCAGGCGAGCCCGTCCCCAGGATTTCCGCGCAGGCGGCAGCCGCTGCCGAGCAGGCGGCGGATCGTGCGCGCTGGCGACTCCCGCCGCCGGCGGGCCCGCCGCGGCGGCTGTCGGTGACCGCGCTGCTCGACTATGAGATCTGCCCGCAGCTCTACCGATTGCGGCACGTGTTGGGGGTCCACGAAGGGCCCGGCAGCGAGCAGGGGCCTCCTGCACGGCGGCTGGGCGCGCTCGCGCACGAGGCGCTCGCCCGATACGACTTCGCGGCCGCGGCTGACGGCGACACCGCCGTCGAGCGACTGGATTGCGACGACGAAACGCAGCGCCGGATCGCGGCCATGATCGACCGACTTCGGGAGATACCGGTGTTCCGGCTCGTCCGCGGGGCGGCGGAACGATACCCGGAGATTGGCTTCGAGCTCGCTGCGGAGGGGACCATCATCAGGGGCATACTCGATCTGCTCTATCGCAGCCCCGGCGAAAACTGGACCGTGCTCGATTACAAGACCGGGGAGCTCAGCGATGCCGCCCGGTATGATCTCCAGGTGGCTATCTACGCCCACGCGGTTGCGCAGATCACCGGCGACCGGCCCACGAGGGTGATGCTGGTGCCACTCTCAGGCGGCGAAGTGTACGATAAGGCTGTCGATGACGCGCTGCTCGAGTCGGCCCGGGCCGACATCGCCCGGCTGGTGGCAGGCATCGCGCAGGCGCGGTTCGACGGCAGAGCCGGAGAGCAGTGTGCGTGGTGCCCTTATGCGGGCCGCTTCTGCGCGGGCTAGTCGGGGTCGACGTCGCCCGGTCCTTCTTCGGGCTCTATCTGCTGGCCCTCGTCGACCACCTCACCGGCCTGTCGCATGATCTCCTCGGCGACCAATACCGGCACCTCCGCGCGCAGACTCAGGGCGATGGCGTCGCTGGGACGGGCGTCAATGGTGAATGGCTCGCCGTTGCGCTGAAGATGCAGTGTAGCATAGTAGGTGCCATTGGCGAGGTCGTCGATCACGATGCGCTCGACCGCCATCCCGAGCCTCTCGATGATGGCGAGCAGCAGATCGTGGGTCATGGGCCGCCGCACCACCGAACGCACCTGCTCGTGCTCGAGCCGCAGCCAGATGGCAGCCGCTTCGCAAGGCGCGATCCAGACGGGCAGCACCCGACCCGCGTTGTCGCGCAGCAGGATCACGTCCTCGTCCTCTTCGTCGCGGCCCAGTCGCCACACCTGGACCGGCACCGTCTCGCCTGAATCGCGTCCCGTCATGAGATGGCGATACCTTCTTCCGCCAACCGGCGGTGGATCGCGTCTCGCAGCGCCGCGGTCAAAACCTCCTCCTGGCTCGCGGGCGCGGTCATCACCACTCGCAGGCTGACCCCGCCGGCGCTCAGGGTGCTGACACCTTCCACCTGGGCCGGTGCGGTGATATCTTTGTGCACGGCGGCAAGCTGTGTGCCAGCGGCCGCCACCGCGGCGCGCGCTCGCTCGGTGTCCTCAGCCGTCGGCAGCGTGATGTCGATGCTCATCCTGGCCGACCCCCGCGAATGATTGCACACTTTGCCGATGTCGCCGTTGGCCAGAAAGTGAGTATTTCCGATGTCATCGCGCACCCGCGTAACGCGGATGCCGACCTCTTCGACGATACCGCTCACGCCGCCGATAGTCACCCGGTCATCGACGTCGTATTGATCTTCCGCGATCAGCAGGAACCCGGTGATAATGTCGCGGACCAATTTCTGGGCTCCGAACGAGACCGCGAGCCCGATCAACCCCGCCGCCGCCAGCACCACCTTGAGCTTCTCCCAATCGACCCCCAGCACCGAGAGAATCCAGATGATGGCCATGAAGTACAGCACCCAGCGCGCGGCGCTCTGTGCCACCATGGTGAGGGTCTTGCGCCGCTTGATCCGTTTCATGGCATCGCGGTCGCTGGGCCGCATGGTGGCGACCCGCAGCGCGCGGTCGATGACCCGGTTGACGATCCGCACCAGGATCTCGAAGATCAGCGCGATGACGATCGCCAGGGCCGCCGCTCTCCCGAAGTCCGGCAGCCGTTCCATGATGCTGGCGATCAGTTGCGTCATGGTCGGGGCTCCGTCGCGCCTGCCGACCCGCCAGCGGCAGCCCCGGCAAACCCGGGACGCCACCAGGTCTGGCTAAACAGTGCCTCGGCGTCGTCGGCAGAGAGCGCATTGATGTCGCGGCCAGCGATCGCAGCCGCCGCGAGTTCCCCCATGAACACGACCTCGCTGTGCGTGCCCCCGGAGTCATCCGACATCGGCGCTCGCATCCGGACTGAGAACGATTTCAGTGCGGCATCTGCCCCATGAATCGCCTGCACCGCAGCGAGAGCGGCTCGCAACACTGAGAGACGTGGCTCGGTCGGCGGCACCGCGGCCAGACTCAGGGTCAGCTCGACCCCATGAACCCCGAGGAGGTGACCGCGGGCGGTGTTGTGCCAGTCGTCGGCCGACGTGGAGGCGATGTCGGCGTGACAGCGCCTGGCCCGGCGTGTGGCCTCGATAGCGCGGACCCGGTAGGCATGCTCACGGAGATGCCCTTCGAAGTGGCCAACTTGTAGCCGCCCGCCGCGGCGATCACGACGATCACCAGCGTCGCCAAGCCGATCAGCAGCGGAATCCAGGGCAGGCGCCGGCCAGCCCCTTCCGTCTCCGTCGCCGCGGGCGAATCGGTGCCGGCCGCAGCGCCCTCGGTGCTCAGATAGAGAAGGTCGAGAACTTCATCGAGTTTCTGCCGATCGGCGACACTGGTCTGATCCGCGGCCGCCGCCTGCTTGTACCACTCGGCCGCCTTTGGTAAACGACCGCGAGCCCGCTCGACATCGCCCAGCAGCGAACAGGCGGTCGCATTACCTGGCTGCTGCTCTAACACCTGCATGCACTTGGCGATGGCCTGCTCGTACTGTTGGCGGCTCTTGTGGAGACGAGCCTCCGCGAGCAAGGGACGGAACTGGGCTTCGTCAACTGCTGCCGATTCCGGGGAGCGGGCGGATGTGCTAATCGGTGCCCCGCACTGGGAGCAGAAGGCCGCGGACTCATCGATCGGGCTGCCGCACTGTGTGCACTCCATGGTTCACCGGACGACAGAACGCCGGCGGGCATCGGCGCCACGCCGGCCTTCGTCGCCGTTGGACGATAGCATGCGGCTGGAGGGCTGTCAAGTTGGACGCTCCTCGCAGGTTTGTCGTAAGAATGCGACAAGGCGGCCTCCTGCGCGGTTAGGGCTGGTATTGACTTTGCGAGAACTAACCTGTAGCGTCACGATTCAACGAACTCCTGATCGACGTCGAGGAAGGCCGTACGCGTTTGCTTATACTCCGCCAGCGGCACGGCCGCCGGTTGGATGGGTCCCCAGGCAATGCGCGACAATGATGTATGCTCGGACGTCTCGCTAATCTGATTGACAAGAACGGCCAACGGCTCGCCTCCCAATGGGTCGACGCCCTGCGCGAAAGCGGGAATCGGGTGTTCGCCGGCCAGGATCCCGAGCTGTTCTGGCGCACCGCCTTGACCTGGGTCGCCCACCTGCTGGAGGCGCTGCGCTCCGGTGATCTGGCCTCCCCCGTGCGTACCTTCGATGTGACCGCCAAGCGGCTGGCCCTGACCGGGCAACCCCTCAGCGACACAGTGCAATTGCTGACCACGTTCCGACAGGCATTATGGCAACTCATCGAGGAGCAGGGGGCACGAGAGGGGGTATCACCGCACGCTGCCATCCTGGAACTGACTCCCTTTTTCGACGCCATCGAGCATTGCCTGATCTGCGAGTATGATGCACTGTGGGCGCAGACAGATTCCGCCCGGGCCGGCGCGCCTGCGGTGGCACATGCCGAGGCGCTGAGCCGTGCCGCCGAGCAAGAGGCAATACTGTCGCGGCTGGCGCAGGAGATGGCGGCCCAGTACGACGTGGGCAGACTGGCCGACATCATCGCCCGCGGCGCCGCGCAACTGGTGGGGGCGCGACGAGCCGGGGTTACGCTCTACGACCCGGTCGAGGGCGAATTGCGTTATCAGGCCGGTTACTATCTGCCTCGGCTGGCGATGGCGACGGCCATAGCAATGGGCAAGGGCCTGTCAGGCGCCGCCGGTGCCAGTGGCCAGATGCAAGTCGCGGTCGACATGCCAGGCCATGACGATCCTGCGTTCCGTTCCGCCGCCCGGCGCCTGCGGGTGCGCTGCGGCGTCAGCGTACCGCTACGCGGCGAGCATGGGATTATCGGGACACTTGACGTATTCGACCCAGTGACACCCACGTTTTGGACGGAACGCGACCTGGCGCTGCTGACCGAGCTGTCATCGCGCGCATCGCGAGCCCTCGACAACGCGCAACTGGTCGCTGATACGCGACGTCGCGCCCGGCGGTTGAGCCGTCTCAACGATGCCAGCCGCGCCTTTGCGGGCCGCCAGACACCGCGGGGCCTAACCAAAGCATTGGTCGAGGCGGCCTGCGAGCTGATCGATGGTCAGGCCGCCGCGGCCTGGCTGCTCCAGCCCGGGTCTGATGTGATGCGGGCGGCGGCGCGGCACAACACTCCGCGCGGCGTGCCAACCTCGATCAGGCGAGGCGAGGGGCTGCTGGGCAAGGCAGCCGAGCGGGGATCGCCTCGCGTGGTGCAGGCGACCGGCCGCCAGGCAGGGGAAGCGCATCGCCTGCTGGGGACACATTCGGTCGCGCTCGTCCCGCTCCACAAGGGCCGAGAGATCGCGGGGCTGCTGGCAATCTGGGACAAGCGTGCCGGTCCGCTCAACCAGGACGACCTTCAGTGGCTGCTCGCGCTCGACAACCAGTTCGCCGCCGCCCTGCGCAATCTCGAGCTCCGCCTGGAGACTCGCCACTATGCCGAGGATCTGCAAACCTCGGTGACTCAGCTTGGCGCCAGCCTGGCGGCTCCGCTGAAACTGGATGATCTGCTCGGTCTGATCGCCGACCTGACGGCGCAGGTCGCCGGCGTTCCTCTGTGTCTGGCTGCGGTCCGCGACAGCGACGGGAAATGGCACACGCGGGCGGATGTGAGGAGCCAGCTGTCGCCCGAGCGCGCCGCCGAGCTAGGCGAGTGTTTGGCCACACAGGTGGTGCGAAGGCGGGACTTCCTTGTGTTTGGCGATGGCCCCGGCCTCGAGCCGCTGCCCGCAGCCGATGTCGCCGATACGGGAGCGGGGGCCGTGCTCGGTCTCCCCATCACCATCAAGAAGACTACCGTGGGCGGGCTCCTGGTGGGCGCCGCCCAGGCCCGAACGTTCACCGTCGAGCGTCGGCAGCTGTTCGCTTCGTTCGCCGCTCAGGCGTCGGTGGCGGTTGAGAACGTGCAGCTGTTTGACAACGTGCAGTACCAGTTGTCGATGCTGACGGATTTGACCTGGCTGAGCGCCAAGATCTCGGGCAGTCTGGACCTGAACGCGATTCTGCCCACGATCGCGCAGGCCGTTGCTCAGGGACTCGACGTCCCCATGGCGGCCCTGTTCCTGCGCGAAGGGTCGCTGTTGCGAATACCGTCAAAGGGACACTACGGAGTCCCTGGGGAATGGGCGCATGAGATCGAGGTGCCAGTCGAGACGTCGGTCGTGAGCGATGTCATCGAACGGGGCGCGCCGCGCGCTGTGGCGGACACCGTCAAGGCGGGGATGCTCGACCACCCGCTGGTGCAGGGCCCGAGTGCGCGCGCGTTTGCCTGTGTGCCCCTGGGTTCCGACTGGGGCAATCTCGGAATGGTCTATGTGGCGGATAGTACCAGCCGGGCATTTCGGCTTCATCAAATCGCGCTACTCTCGGCTTACGCCAATCAGGCCGCGCTCGCAGTCCAGAACGCCCGGCTGTACACCGAGGCAGTGACACGGTCCGAGCAGGTATCGACGCTGCACGACGTGATCCTCACTGTCACCTCCACCCTCGACCTGGACGAGAGCCTGCACAGACTGGCCGAGGCCGCCTGTCGATTGCTCGATGTCCCTGTCGCCACTATTCGCCTCCTCGACGACAGCCGGCAAGTGTTGCGGGCACGCGCTATTCACGGCATGCCTCTCAATGACCGCCTGGCGGCCGACCTGCCCGTCAGCCGGAGCCTGTTGGGCGAGGCAGTCGAGCGCAGGGTGCCGGTGGCTAGTCGTGACATCTGGAGGGATGGGCGATTCCAACGACGCGATCTGGCGCGAGCATTGGGCCTGCGGTCAATATTGGTGGCGCCGCTGGTCGCAAAGGATACGGTGCTGGGGGTCATCGCGGCCTATACCCGTGACCCGCGGGACTTTGGAGAGGCCGAGATCCGCCTGCTGCGCACTCTGGCGCTGGAGGCAGGCATCGCGATCGAGAACGCGCAGCTTTACGAGCAGGCCCGCGAACGAGCTCGCTTTCTCTCCACCTTGATGCAGGAGGCCCACCATCGCGTGCGCAACAACCTGCAAGTGGTGAGCGGGCTGCTGGCGATGCAGATATCTCAAGTCAGCGAGGAGAGCACCCAGCGGATCCTGCGTCAGACCATCGATCGCATCGACAGCATCGCGCTGGTGCACGAGATACTGTCCCAGGAGCGCGTTAGCGAGGTCGATCTCAAGGAGACCGCCACTCGCATCGGCAAGCTAGCTCGGCGCGCGGTCTTGTCCCCAGAGCAGAACGTCTCGGTGCAAGTGGTGGGCGCCCGCGTCTGCCTGCCATCGCGTCAGGCGACCTCGGCCGCGCTCGCCATCAACGAACTGGTCAACAACGCATTGCGGCATGGGTTCCCGGACGGCGCGTCAGGGACCGTCACCGTCAGCCTTCAACAGCAGCGAGATGAAGTGCTGGTTCAGGTGCGCGATGATGGGGTCGGCCTGCCGCCCGGGTTCGACATCACACGCGCCCGAGGCTTCGGCCTCGACCTTGTTGAGGGGCTGGTCACTCGCGAACTCGGGGGCACCCTCGCGCTGGACAGCGACCACGGGACCGTTGTGCGGCTCAGGTTCTCGGCGCCTCCACCAGCCGACCAGGCTATCACATCGCCGACCGGTATCGGCCAATCGGCATAATCACGGCGGGCCCGCCCTTGAGGGCACAGGATGCCGCCACGAAGGCGAATCCTCAATAGGGATTCGCGGTATGCGTCGCCCAGCAGCACCCGCTCGCTGCGAAGACAAGCTCCAGGCTGCCGACTATCGTGACGAGATGGCGCGCTTTCCGCGCTCGACCAGTTCGCGCACGCGCTGACCGCCTTTGCGGCCGATCTCCTCGTAGAATTCGGGCCCCCGTTCGCGTTTGACGGCTTCGCCGCCCTTTTTTCCGATCTGCTCGTAGAACTCGGCGCCGTGGCGTTTCTTGGTCGCCTCACCGCCGCGCCGGCCGATCTGTTCGTAGAACTCTGGCCCATGCCGCTGTCGTGTCGCAGTTCCTCCGCGGCGACCTGCCTCACTCACCGTCATGTCCTTGTCTGCCAAACGCGTTACCTCCGAACGATCTCGCCGGACCTAGTCCTCGCACGTTCCGCGACCCGCCAGATGCTGACGGGATCGAACGCTGCTACTGCCATCCGCTGCCGGCGGTTTCTCCCAACGCCTTGACGGCCCGCAGTGACACCGGCCCGTTCCCGTCGCAGCCACAACCCAGAGCCTCGCGCGCCATCATGCCTGTTACCGACGCGGCTGCCGCGCCGCCTTCTTCCCTTCCTCGATCAGCCGCTTGACCTTCTGACCGCCTTTGCGGCCGATCCGTTCGTAGAACTGCTGGCCGTACTTCTGCTTGGTGGCTTCTCCGCCACGGCGGCCAGCTTCGCTAACAGTCATGTTTCGCGGCATCTTGTTACCTTCTAATCCAGTCCCCGTCTTTGGCTACGGTCGCCATGGTCCGGGCCTCGGGCTATCGCGCCAATGCTCGCTTCCCGGCCTGGATCAGACGCCTGACCTTCTGGCCGCCCTTACGGCCGATCGCG
>Ga0111223_1026_pt1 | contig 9544 bp, 4 predicted proteins | sample DeeMarSWOR152_54_FD_80387 | JGI IMG/M metagenome (GOLD analysis project Ga0111223, IMG submission 80387) | candidate division KD3-62 bacterium DG_56
ATTCTGTTGCGCACTGATTTCGCTGGGGGCCGGCGCGGTTCGGTCCGACCCGGCCTATCCACCCTGGGATGCCGGGACCGTCCCGCGGCACCTGAACATCTTTCTCGAGGAGCCGCCTGGCTGCCGGATCGCTGGCCGCGCCACCAAGCCGGCCGACTACAAGATACCGCGTGCCGAGGAGATCACCGTTGACGCCGAGTTCGACGACTGGGCGAACGCGAACTGGATCGAGATGAGCGGTGAGCCCTTCCACTTCGGCGACACCTTTACGAAGGTGCTCACCGCCGAGATCCCGGAAGGCCCGGCGCCTGACGACCCGCACGCCGCCTTCGGTATCACCTACGATAGCATGGACGAGCTGCTGATGGAGAAGTACTTCCTGGATGACATCTACGACGGGCGCGGGGCGGTGGTGACCAGCGTCGCGCCGGGCTCGACGGCCGCCAAGGCGGGGTTGCGCGAGGGCGATGTGGTGCTCCGGCTGGGCCAGAGACAGATCAAGTGGTGCTACGAGCTGTACCGCGATCTCGGAAGAATGGTGTCGCGGCCCGGCCCCCTAACCTTCCCGATCACCGTCTTGCGCAATGGCCGCGACAACCTGGGCGGCCCGGACGACCTGTCGGCGCGCTTCGCGTTTCTGGTGGACGATGAGAAGTTCTACGTCGCGGCGCAGGTGACCGACGACGTCCACGCGCAGACGAAGGATCGCTCGGAGATGTGGAGGAACGATTGCCTCCAGATCGGGTTTGACCCCACCCTGGTGCGCTACGATCGTGGCTACCAAGAGGATGGTCACGAGGTCGGCTTCGCGCTCAAGGACGGTAAGCCGATGTTCTACCGATGGCATGGCCGCCGCGGACAGGACGGCCCGATTGAGGGGCTCGAGTTGATGGTCAAGCGAGTCGGCATGCAGACTCTCTACGAGGCCTCCATCCCGCTCCTGTCGCTGGCCCCGCTGTCGCCCGAGATGTGGCCCCACTGCGGGATCAACGTGGTCGTCGGCGACAGCGATGACGGCGTCGAGCGCAAGGCGTACCTCTCGCTGCGAGACCAGGCAATGACCACCGGCAAGCAGCTCGACAGATTCGCCGACTTCCAGTTCGCACCGTCGCCCGACAAGGAGAAGATCTCATTCGCCTGGTTCTGGGACTATCGGCTGCATAACAGCGGCAAATTCGGCATCAAGGTCTGCACCTACTCGCCGACGCCCACCAGGCTGCGTTTCGCCGCCCGGCTCGAGGACTGGACCGACCGCAAGCATGAGCCGGCCCGCGCCGAGGTCGAGATCCCCGTCACCGACACGCCGCGCGAGTGGCGGCTGCGCATGTCATCGCGCTCTCAGCCGGGCGAGTACCGGGTCGAGTGGGTCGCCTATGATGCCGAGGGCAACGCCATCGCCAAAGAGGGCCTGCCCATCATTGTCAGGTGGTAAGGAGGGAAACATGGGCTCCAGCAGGATCGCACTTGCTTGTCTGCTGGTTTCCTTCGCCGGGGGGCTGTGCCTCGCCCAGGAAGAGCTTCCCTGGAGTGACCGCCGAGTGCCGCGCGGACTGACGATCACCGTGGAGGAGGTGCCAGGCCCCGGGATCGCCGACCGCGCGACCGAACCCACCGATTATCACATCGCGCGCGTAGACGAGATAGCGACGGATGCCGCCTTCGACGACTGGGGCCGCGCGGAGTGGGTGGAGATGAGCCGCGATGCCCACTACTTCGCCGACAATACGCGCATGACCGTGACCATCGAGGTGCCGGAGGGCGCGACGCCGACCGACGATCACTGGTACCTCGGCTTCAGCTATGACCAGATGGACCCGGACTACGAGGAGAAGTACGCGCTCGATGAGTTCTTCGACTATCGTGGCGTGGTGGTCACTGCGGTCGCGCCGGGATCGCCGGCTGCCGAGGCCGATCTCCGGGAGGGCGACGTCATCTTCGAGATGGACGGCGGGAAGACCGCCTGGGCGTACCAGGTCTACCGCACCATCGAGCGACTGGGACAGAGCCCTGGCCCCCAAACCATCGCGCTCCAGATCCAGCGCAACGGCCGCGACCACATCGGCGGTCCCGACGACCTGTCGGCACGCTTCGCCTTCTTGGTGGACGACGCCACACTCTACTTCGCCGCCGAGGTGACGGACGACATCCACGCCCAGGAGATGGACGACTGGGATCTGTGGCGAAACGACTGCATCCAAATCGGATTCGATCCCACACTGGCCCGATTCGACGACCATTACGGAGAGGACGGCCACGAGATCGGCTTCGCGCTGAAGGATGGCGAAGCTGTGGCTTGGCGCTGGAAGGGCCGGCGCGACCACCCGGATGGCGTCATGCGGGAGGTGGATGCAGCCATCAAACGGCAGGGTGGGCGCACGCTGTACGAGGCGGCGATGCCGCTCTCGGAACTAGCTCCCCTGTCCCCCGATATGTGGCCCCACTGCGGCATGAACGTGTTGGTCAACGACAGCGACGACGGCGTCGCCCGCAAGGGCCGGCTGGAGTTGCGTCCCGGCGCGATCACCAAGAACAAGCAGATGGATCGATTCGCTGATTTCGAGTTCGCGCCGTCGCTCGACGCGTCGAAGATCTCATTCGCGTGGTACTGGGACTATCGGCTGCAGCCCACCGGCAAGGCCGCCTTCACCGTGGCCGCGCGCTCGCCGACTCCGACCACCGTGCGCATCGTGGCCCGACTCGAGTCGTGGGATGGCGGCCGGCGAGCCGACCTCGAGCCCGCCTTCGCTGAGGAGGTCGTGCTCCCCGTTACGGCCGAGCCCAGGGAGTGGCGGCTGGAGACCTCGACGCGCTCGCAGCCTGGCGAGTACCGCGTCGAGTGGGTGGCCTACGATCCCGAGGGCGCTGTCGTCGCGCGCCGCGGCATACCACTCGTCATTCAGTAGCGAGTGACCGAGCGGTCGGCTCAGCCCACGGGCACCGTGAGCGTGAGCCCGTCGGCGTACGCGCACAGCCAGTAGCCCTTCCAGGGCTCGACCTGGCTGAAGTCGTCCCAAGGGTCCAAGCCGCAGGTCGCATAGCCCTTCCGGGCGGGGTCGTACCAATAGAGCCGCGCGGCGAGCCACTGGCGCGTGTAGGCGGCCTCCGCAAATCCGACCGTTGTCCCCTGCCGCGTCACCTGGAGGTCAGTCAGCGACGTCGCACTCCGCGTCGGTACCCCGATCAAATACCATCCCGCCGTATCAAGCGGAATCGTCTGCGGCGTCGTGTTGTAGTAACCTTCATAGGCGAACTGGTCGGGCGCAGCCAGATAGAGCCAGCAGCCGATCTGGTTGCTCATCTGGCCGAAGCCCAGCGGGTCGCCAGTGTAGTAGGTCACGTAGCCCGCTGCGCCGTGATTGTATCCCACCAGGTTGCCGTCGATCGGGACACCCGCGAATACGGAAGCCGGATCGGTATCGACCGGCTGATCGGGGAGCGAGATCAGGTTCCAGCCCGCCGGCAGCAGCGGCGAGGTCAACGTTTCCGTCGGCGAAGGCCCGGCCGTGACCGCCATGTACAGTCCGGTGTCGGCGAACCGCGCATAGAGCACGTCTGCCGCGGCATCGTAGTAGGATCCTGACGGGGCCGCGTCGAAGGCCGACTTGTTGGTGTAGCGGGCGAGTGGATCGCCGGCTACGACCACCACCGCGTCGGGGTCGGTCCAGGTGTGGATCTCGAGCAGGTACTTCTGTCGCGCCGGCGTGTAGATCCCCGAGCGCTGGCCGATATCGAGGTTGAAAATGTCGCCCGCCTTCCATGTCGTGAAGGCCGTGAGGGCGCGGCCGCCGCCCTGGTAGTTCCAGCTGAGGCCATCGTCCTCGAACATTGTGAATGACGTCAGCACGCTGGACGGGTACACCCGCAGCGTGGTCTCGGTCACCGGGAACTGGCTCGCATATTGCTGCACCGGGCCCATGGGGATGATGGCCCCGGCGCGGACGAAGATCGGCAGCCGCTCCAGCGGCGCATCCGCCGTGACCGTCTGTCCGCCGTTGTAGACCGTGTCCGTCCACCAGTCGATCCACTCCGCGCCGCTGGGCAGGTACACCGACCGCGTGGTCGCTCCCGGCGTGTAGACCGGCGATACCAGCATGAACGGCCCGAACATGAAGTCGTAGTCCTGATTGATGGTCGCCGCATCGTTCTGGAAGTCGTAGACCATGGGTCGCTGGATGGGGGCGCCAGTGGTATGGGCCTGGTAGAACAGCGAATAGAGGTAGGGCATCAACTCATAGCGCAGGCCGATGAAGTCGCGGCAGATGTCTTCCACCGTGGCCCCGAACCGCCACGGCTCGACATAGGGCCGCGAGCCGTGATTGCCGTAGCCGTCGTGGTGCTGGCGGCAGAAGGGATTGAACACACCTGCTTGCATCCACCGGGCATATAGCTCCCCCGAAGGCGGATCATCCAACGTCGGATAGCCGAAGAACCCGCCGTTGTCGTGCCCGTTGTGCGGCTGCCCAGAGATGGACATCGACAGCCCCATGGGGATGTTGCGCTTGAAGTCATTCGTCCAATCGCTCTTGTTGTCGCCCGACCACACCGACGCGCTGCGCTGGATGCCGGCATAGGCACCGCGGCTGAGGACGAACGGCCGGCGGCTCGGATAGTGGCTCTTCAGTATCTGCGCCGACATGTCGGTCTGGAGCAGACAGTATTGTGTGCTGGTCTTGTTGTGGTGGACCGGACTGCCGTCGAAATTATATGTAACCGTGGTCGGCCACGTGCTATTTAGCTCGTCGGGCTCGTTCAGGTCGTTCCAGATGCCGTCGATGCCGTAGTTCAGGAACGACGTGTGCTGCGATCCCCACCAGTTGCAGGCGGCGGTCTGGCTGAAGTCGATCCAGTTGGTCCATCCGGTAGCGGCCCCCATCACGAAGGCGATGTAGTCGTGCCAGACTCGGTGCGGTGATCCGCCCTCCGTAAGCAGATAACCATTGGACACGGCCTCTGGCTGCTTGGGGTCGTCCTCCGCAAGCCAGGGGCTGATGTTGGCGACCGTGTGAAAGCCCTGGGCGTGAAGCGTAGCGCACATCGCCGCCGGGTCGGGAAAGGTACTCGGGTCGAACGTTAGCTGCCACGCCGGGTACATGTAGTCGATGTCGACATAGATGACGTCGCAGGGGATGCTGCGCGCGCGGAATTCGTTGGCGATGCTCAGTACCTCGGTCTGCGGCGTGTAGCTCCATCGGCACTGCTGATAGCCACACGCCCATTTCGGCGGCAGGTATGGACGGCCGGTGAGTTCAGTGTAGCGGTCGAGGATCTTGGACATCGCCGGTCCGTAGAATACGTAGTAATCGACCTGCCCGCCCAGGTTGTGGAAGAACATGTAGCTCGAGCTCTCGGCGCCGACGTTGATGTCGCCCCAGGACGTATCGTCGAAGAAGATAGCGTACGCGTTCCCGTTGCGCAGACCGTACCAGAGGGGGATGCCGCCGTAGAACGTCTCGGGGTCGTTGTAGGTCGGCACGTTCTTCATCCAGAACACGGTGCCGTTGCGGCGCAGGGGCAGCGGCCGCCAACCCAGCCCCAGGTAATCCTCGCCTGACTGCGTGGTCTTGTACACGCGGGTGTAGCCGGAACCCCACTGCATGCGCCGGCTGGGATCGTCGCCCACGATCACGTTGTCGGCGAGGTCCCGGCAGTTGACCACGCAGGGAGTCTTGCCGACCTCGATCTTCAGTTCATCGGTGGTGATAGTGATCGCCCCGCTGGTCTCGGAAGTGGTGAAGAATGCCACCGGCCAGTCGTCCTTGACGACGGCGCGCGAGATATTGTCCCTGATCACGCCATCGGGGGCGAAGCGCACGCGGGCGAGGTCGGCGGCCAGGACGTCGATCGCCAGCCTGCTGCCGTCGCTGATGCTGAAGGTCACCTGGTGACCGGACTGCGACCAGGAAGTAACGTTCCCGACCGTGGCGGCTTGGCAGGCGCTGGATAGGGTAACCGCCGCGGCAACGCAGGCAAAGATCCGGAATCGACATGCGAGATGAGGCCTATCGGCGGATTGGTGGACCATTTGCTCAGTTTTTACCCTGTTCCACCGCGGAAAACGCGTACAGTCGGCCACCGGCGCCAATCGGCGGCCGACAGGCAGCCTGCCGGTACGCGGCGAAACGGTCGTCTGGACGGATATTCGGATCGCGGGGTTGGGGGAAGTGCCGAGAGTGAGCACATCGTTGGCCTGGCTAGATTCCGTCGCCTTGGGCGTGCGTGCCGCCAGCGGCCCGAGAAAGGAGCTGACCGATGTCACCTCTGGTGTTGGGGGCCGCTGTCGCCGTGGTTGCCCAGATGCCGGCCGGTGAGCGACCGGTTGCCAGGCGGATAAGCCTCTACGTGTCGACCAAGGGGTATGACGGATGGTCGGGCCGGATCGCTGCACCCAACGCCGCCCACAGCGACGGCCCTCTCGCCACTATCGCCCGCGCGCGCGATGTCATCCGAACGCTGCGCCGCGAGAAGGAAGGGCTGGAGCGCCCGATCACCGTTTGGGTCCGCGGGGGCAGTTGCTATCTGGACGAGCCGCTCGTGTTCACGCACGAGGATTCGGGCACCCCGCAATGCCCGATCACCTACGCCGCCTATCGCAAGGAGAAGCCCATCATCAGTGGCGGGCGGCGAATCACCGGCTGGAAGCGGACCGAAGTCAACGGCAAGCGGGCCTGGATGGTGAGCATTCCCGAGGTCAAGGCCGGCGAGTGGGAGTTTCGGCAGCTCTTCGTCAACGGCCAACGCCGCCCCCGCACCCGGCTGCCCAGGGAGGAATTCTATCGCTGGACGGAGCTGCCGGGAGTGACGGCGGAGACCAAGTGGAACCAGGGGCAAAGGCAGGCGAAGTTCGCGCCAGGGGAGATCAAGGCCTGGCGCAACCTGACTGACGTCGAGATCGTGGCACCCCACCTGTGGGTCGATTCTCACCTGTCTATCGCCAGCGTCGACGAGGAGCAGAATCTGGTCACCTTTGCGCAAGAGAGCGTTTTCCGGCTCACCGACGGTTTCGGCGGCGGAATGGGGCGGTACTTCGTGGAGAATGTGTTCGAGGCACTCGATACTCCGGGACAGTGGTACCTCGACCGACCGGCTGGCGTGCTCTATTACCTGCCCTTGCCCGGCGAAGATCCGCGAAAGGCGGAGGTGATCGCGCCGCGTCTCGAGCAACTAGTGCGATTCGATGGAGCGGCCGAGGGCGAGGCGGGCATTCACGACCTGCACCTCCAGGGACTCAGCTTCGTGCATTCCGACTGGCGTTACCCCGCGGACAAGGCGGGCGACTCCCAGGCGGCGGTCAGTGTGCCGGGCGCCATCGTGCTCCGTAACGCTCACGACTGCAGCATTGACGGCTGCACGGTCGCTCACGTCAGCAACTACGCCATCGAACTGCTCAAGGGGTGTCGGAACAACGCGGTGGTCGGCAACGACCTCTACGACCTGGGCGCTGGCGGTGTCAAGGTCGGCCACGATAGCTCGGCCACCATCGTCTCCGACAACCACATCCACCAAGGCGGCCGCATTTACCTGAGCGCGGTGGGCGTCTGGGTCGGCAACAGCGGCGGCAACCAGATCGTCCACAACCACGTCCACGATCTCTATTACTCCGGGCTGTCGATCGGGTGGCGATGGGGCTATGGCGACAGCAACGCCGTGCGCAACGTGGTCGAGTACAACCACATCCACGACATCGGCCACGGGATATTGAGCGACATGGGCGGCATCTACACGCTGGGTATCTCGCCCGGGACGCGCCTGACCCATAACCTGATCCACGACATCGAAAACTACGGCTACGGTGGCTGGGGCATCTACCTTGATGAGGGTAGCAGCACGATCTTGGTCGAGGACAATGTCGTCTACCGCGCCAACACAGGCGGCTTCCACCAACACTACGGCAAGGACAACCTCATCCGCAACAACATCTTCGCCATGGCGAAGCAGGGCCAGATCGTGAGGAGCCGGCCGGAGGAGCATCTTTCATTCACGTTCGAGCGCAACATCGTCTACTGGTCGGAGGGGCCGCTCCTGAGCGGCAACTGGAAAGGTGGGTGCGAGTTGGACCACAACCTGTACTGGAAAGCGGGCGGCGGTGACTTCGACTTCGCGGGCATGTCGCTGGAGGACTGGCGGAAGAGCGGGCAGGATGAGCACAGCGTGATGGTCGACCCGCTGTTCTTGGCACCGGGGCAGGACAATTTCACGCTGAAGGCAGATTCGCCGGCGCTCGGCATCGGGTTCGAGGCGATCGACCTGACGACGGTGGGTCCACGCCGATGACGGCCGACGACATCCTGGTATTCGGCGGTTCGGGCAGTCCCCGGCTCACCCAGAACATCTGCGACTACCTGGAGGTGACGCCTGGTAGGGGGGAAGCGTTGCGCTTCTCGGAGGGCAACCTGTTCGTCCGCATCCTGGACAATGTGCGAGGGCGCCGCGTCTACCTCGTCCAATCGACGGCCTACCCGTCGAATGACAACTTCATGGAGCTGCTGTTCTGGATCGACGCCTTCCAGCGGGCGAGCGCCGAATCGGTCACTGCCATAGTGCCCTATTTCAGCTACGCGAAGGGCGACAAGAAAGACGAACCCCGGGTCTCCATCCGGGCGCGGGTCTGTGCCGACGCCATCGAGGCGGCGGGGGCCGACCGGCTGGTCACCATGGATCTTCACGCCAGCCAGATCACGGGGTTCTTCCGAATCCCGGTGGATGATCTCTACGCGCTGCCGGTGCTGTGCGATGCGGCCAAGCGCAAACAGCTTTCCGACCTGATCGTGGTAGCGCCGGACGCGGGCTTCGCCAAGAAGGCGCGGAAGTACGCCTCCTATCTGGGCACATCGCTGGCCTTGGGCGACAAGGAACGAGTGGCTCACGATGAGCACGCGGAAGTGCTGGAGATCATCGGCGATGTTCGCGGCAAGACGGCGCTGGTGGTCGACGATTTCACGATCTCCGCGGGGACCGTGGCCGACGTCGCCGAGAAGCTGGTCGAACGAGGGGCGACCTCGGTCTACGCGGCGGTCACCCATGGCGTCTTCTCGCAGAAAGCGATGGCCCGAATCGACGCCAGCCCGATCGTCCGCTTCCTGGTGACGGACACCGTGGAAACCCAGCCGGTCGAGTTTTCGGAGAAGATCGAAGTGGTCTCGGTCGCCCCTCTGTTCGGCGAGGCGATCAGGAGGATACACAATCGAGAGAGCATCAGCGTCTTGTTCCCGGCATAGGGATGGGCGCCAACACGGCGTAGGCCACCGAATCGAGCAATCCGGTTCCGCGCGGCACCGACAAGACTGGGGAGGGCATTATCGATCATGGGCATCAGGTCCCTTTACCGGTATCCGATTCTCTCCGCACTGATCTTGGGAGGATTTGGCATGCAAACAGCGAGCGCCGCCCGCCGCGATTTGCCGCTGGTGATCCGTGGCGAGCCGAACGCGACCGTCGTCCTGCCAGACGATGCCACGCCGCCCTTGCGTGAGGCGGCGGCTGATCTGGTCCGGGTGATCGAGAGGATGTCGGGCGCCCGACTGCGCACCGTATCGGATCCGGAGGA
>Ga0111223_1027_pt1 | contig 9473 bp, 4 predicted proteins | sample DeeMarSWOR152_54_FD_80387 | JGI IMG/M metagenome (GOLD analysis project Ga0111223, IMG submission 80387) | candidate division KD3-62 bacterium DG_56
AGTGTACCGGCACGTATGCCGGGTAGCAGCCGTTCTGCGGCCGAGGGACAGCCTCAGGCTGTCCCTCGGTGCCAAGATGCCCGCTCGCGCTATCTGTCGGCGGAAGCACTTGTGGGTTGACACCTGATGGCGGCCCAGGTGCACCCCGCCTAGACGGGGGCCGTCGCCGGCGGGAAAGCGACGGGCCGATCGCGGCAGGTCTTGTCGCCTAGCGCCCCGCCTCGCGCACGAGGATATGGTATTCCCGGGAGGAGTTCTGGCCCTCGGCATTGGTGAGCTCAACCGTTACCCGGTGTTCGCCCTTAGCCTCCGGGGGAGGCGTGCCGCGGAGCACGCCTGAGCCGGGACTTGCAGTCGGTCATCGGCAATCCCATGCTGCGAATCACCGGGATGCTGGCTTCGAATGGCTGTCCGGTCGTGGCCGTCATGGGTTGCCCGGCCGCGAGTGCTGGATGAGGCAGGGCCGCGCAGGCTGTGGGTTGACTGCGGCTGCTGCCTTCGTCAACTGCGACAACCCGGTAGAAAGGCTCGGTGCGCTCTGTGATGTTGAAGCTCGTATCGGTCGTCTCGCCAATCAGGTTGCCGGGCAGGATAACGACGCTCGGTTGGAGGGCGATGTTACGCGACTCGCGCGGCTGGCGCAGCGGCGTGAACCCGGGAGCATCGCTCCCGTAGACCTCATAGCGAACTGCCGGTCGGCCCGACTCGGGCGGCTGCCAGGTCAGCGTTGCTTTGCCCGTTGCGGGATCGAAGGCGATCTCCGGCTTCTGCGCCGGGCCTGGTCCGCGCGCGACGAACGACCAGGTCTCGCTCCAAGGCCCCCAGACACCGTCGGCGCTCCGGGCTCGGACGCGCCAGTAGTACTTGCGGCCGTCGATGAACGCGTCTGTGGTGGGCGGAGCGAACTTGGGCTCGGGCGAATAGACGACGCTATGATAACAGACCAGCAGCGGCCAGGCCAGATCGGCCCGCGGGCTGAGGAAGAACTCATAGGCATCGATCGCCGCGCGAGATTCTGCCGGCATCCTCCATTTGAACACCACGTCGAAGCCGCTGTCGGTGCCGTCGGCTGGTCGCACCGCCGCAGCGGGCGCAGGAGGGATTGGCGCTGTGGCTTCGGTCCAGCAATGCTCGATCGTCACCTCATGGGGATCTGCCGTGTTATCGTGATACTGGACATTGTTCTTGCCGGCGCCTAGCGACGGCAGCGAGGGCAGATAGGTCTGAAACAGCGCTTCCAGCCACAGCCCCGAGATTGCCGTCTCGGCGGGCGCATCGGCGGCGATCCTGGCCTTCAAGAAGTAGTGATGGGCAAAGACGGGTTTGTGGAACTCAGGTCGCTCGTCGAGTGATACCGTGGCCTCGCGGTCTCCCTGTTTGGATCGCCAGATCGACTCCCATTCCTCGCCATCGAACGAGAGCATCACTTCGACGGCACCGTCTGCCGGCGCCATGAAGGAGCCGCCGACCCGCGCGCCCGTGATCACATAGGGCGACGATATCTGGTACACCAGCTGCGCCGACCGGCCCGGCTCCGCCGGCCGAGCCTGGCCCTTGTCCAAGGCCAGGTTCTCGACGGACTCGGCATCGCGGGCGGCGTCTTCTTTGGTCAGGCGCGGCTCATACCGCACCTTCCCGCCGCCGCTGGGCCTGCCTTTCGCCCAATGCTCGCCCTCCGTCCATACACACTCCGGCGGCTGCCAGGTGCGCTCGATACTCTCGCCCGGGCGCAAGAGGATGGACATGTTGTGCCATTCGCGCCATTTGTGTTTCATCGGCCAGAAGCTAGTGCCGGGACCAAAGTAAGTGAGTATGCCGCCGAAACTGGGTGCGCTGCCGGCGCGGGCAAGTAAGTAGCGATCATCCCATATGTCGTGCGCGCTCGGGACGGTCTGGTTGTCGAGCGCCAGCGGGAAATGTCCGCGGGGCTGAGTACGGTCGCCATGACTGAGCATGCAGTCGAAAAAATGACTGCCTCCGTCATATCGTTCGCGCTGCACGGCGTGTGCTCCATGGCCCACCACGCCGGCGTCGCATTCCATCCCCGCCGAGTCGCCGATCAGCGGCATCACGATGTGAAACGTGCCGCAGGCTCCCGTGCCGAAGCAGTTGAGGAAACGCACGACGCTGCGGTCGTCGCCCCAAAGAGTTCCGCCGTGGTCGTGACCCTCGGATAGGTTTCGCCGGCACCAATCCCAGAGCGCGAACGCTCGTTCCTTATCGTTCAGCCCTGGTCTGAAGACCTCGGCGATGATCCCCTCCATCGAATACCAGTCGCGGCGATCGTTGACGACGATGCGCGGATTGGCGACGGGGATGTTGCCGGTATTGGTGATTATCACGGAGACATTGGGCTGGAAGCGGGATTGGTGGTATGGCCCGTACTCAAAGGTATTGAACTCGTCCAGAGTGCCGCCGACCTCGACCATGTAGCGGCAGTCCGAGCGTGTCACGACCTCGCGATGCATCTTCTTCGGTCCCTTTCGGAAGGCGTTGGCTGCCGGCGCGCAGACGATGGCCAGAACAACTACCGCAAGGAGTGTGACTCGGCCACCGGCTGACCTCACTGCTTCACGCCCTCCTTCATCCTCGTCCGGCTTGCATAGTCCGCGGCTATCTCACCATGATGACGTAGTCACGCGTGCACGGCTTACCGCTGGCGGCAGCCAACTCGACGGTGACTCTGTGCTCGCCGCGTGCACTGGCTGGGGGAATGCCTCGCAGGCTCCCAGCCTTACCATCCACGGTAAGCCAGTCCGGGCTGGCGTTGATCCGGAGGGAGAACTCGTCTTCGCCGTATTGCGGCGGCCCCTTGCAGTCGGTCGCGGGTAGGCCGATGCTCCGGATGACGGGGATCCGGGCCTCGAACTGTTGCCCCACCACGGCCGCCAGTGGAGCACCTGCGGCCAAGGCGGGATGCGGCAGGGCAGCGCACACGGTTGGCTGGCTTCGACTGCCGGCGTCGTCCATGGCGACAATCCGATAGAATGGTTCAGTGCGCCCGGTGACGTCGAACTGTGTATCCGTCGTGTCGCCGATCAGATTGGCAGGAAGCACCGTCGGCTCCTTGTCACCCACCCTCAGGTAAGACTCGGTCGGCTCGAGCAGGGGCGTGAAGCCGGGCGCGTCGCTTGCGTAGATCTGGTAGCGCACGGCGCGCCGCCCCGAGCCAGGCGGCTGCCAGGCAAGGGTTGCGCGACCAGTCGCCTGATCGAATTCAACAGCGGGGTCCGTCGCCGGCCCCGGGCCGTGCGCGGTGAACGACCAGGTCTGGCTCCACGGCCCCCAGACACCGTCGCTGCTCCGTGCGCGCACGCGCCAGTAGTAGCTGTGGCCATCAATGAACGCGTCTGTGGTAGGCGGGGAGAACTTGGGGTCGGGCGAGTGAATCACACTGTGGTAGCACGCGAGCAGCGGCCAGGCCAGGTCCAGGCGGGGGCTCAGGAAGAACTCGTAGGCGTCAATCGCGGCACCGGGGTCATCGGGCATCTTCCACTCGAAGACGATGTTGAAGCCGCTGTCGCCACCGTCGCTCGGCCGCATGAGCGCTTCCGGCGCCGCGGGTATCGAGGCGGCGGTGGCCTCCCGCCAGCGATGCTCAATGGTGATCTGGTGGGGCTCAGCCGTGTCATCGCGGTACTCGACAGTGTTCTCACCGGCGGCGAGCGCAGGCAGCGACGGGAGGTATGCCTGGAATTCCGCCTCCATCCAGATCTGGACGACACGCGTCGCGGCCGGGGCGTCGGCTGCGATCCTCGCCTTGAGGAAGTAGTGGTGGGTGAGCGCAGGGGCGCCGCATTCGGGCCGATCGTCGAGCGAGATCTTCGCTATGCTTTGGCCCCGCTCGCCTCGCCAGATCGAGTCCCATTTCTGTCCATCGAACGAGAGCAGCAGTTCCACGGCCCCGTCGGCGGGCACGTTGAAGGTCCCTCCCAGGCTGCCACCGGTGAGCACATAGGGCGAGTAGATCCGATAGACGACCTCGGCGGATAGGTCGGTCTGAGCGGCGCGGAGGCCGTCGTTGCCGAAGGCCATATTGTCCAGCGAGACCGCATCGCGGCGCACGTCCTTCTCGGTCAGGCGGGGCTGGTAGCGCACCGTGCCGCGGCCGTTGGGCGCACGCTCGGGCAATGGCTTGCCATCAACCCAGGAACGTTCGACCGGCAGCCAGGTGCGCTCGATCCTCTCGCCCGGCCGCAGGGCCATTCCCATGGTGCGGGGCTCGCGGAACTGGTGCTTCATGGGATGGAACGAGCGACCGGGATTGAAGTAGCTGAGCACGGCGCCGAAGCCCGCATCGCTGCCTGCTCGCGCCAGCACGTATCGGTCCCCGCAAATGTCGTCGGCGCCGGCGATGGTGTGGTTGTCGAGGGCGAGCGGAAAATGGCCCGCGGGCTGGCCGCGCCCATGGCCGATCATGCAGTCGAAGTAATGATCGCGGCCGCCGTAGCGCTCCCGCTGAACGGCATGGGCGCAGTGCCCGAGGCAGCCAGAATCGCAGTCCATGCCCGCCGCATCTCCGATCAGCGGCATGACGATATGAAACGTGCCGCAGGCGCCGGTGCCGAAGGAGTTCATGAAGCGAACGACGCTGCGTTCGTCGCCCCAGAGCGTCTTATCGGTGGTGGCGCCGCCGGAGATGTTTCGCCGGCACCAGTCCCACAGGGCAAAGGCGCGCTCTTCGTCGTTCTGGCCGGGCTCGAAGATCTCGGCGATGATGTCGCCCATCGAGTGCCAGTTGCGCCGGCGGTTGATCACGATGCGTGGATTGGCCACGAGTGTGTCGCCGGTGTTGGAGATGGTGACCGAGATGTTGGGCTGGAACCGCCAGCGACGCTGGCCCTGGTAGTCGAGGGTGTTGAACTCGTCGAGGTCGCCGCCGACCTCCACAGTATAGCGGGCCTCGGAACCACGAATGACCTCGCGATGCATCCGCTGGGGCCCGACGGGAATGCCGTCTGCCTGCGCTCCACTGGTCAGCATTGCCAGGCTGACAACCATCACGCCAACGGAGCAAGTATGGTAACACCATTTCATTTTGTCGCTCCCGTTCACAGAGAATATGGACGCGCGCGGCAGCCGTTGGTTGCGGGGCGGCCGATGACCGCCAGTCGCGCTATGGCCGGGTCTCACAAAGCGCGCGAGCCCGGGTACATTTCCCCGAGCTCGCGATTGACAGACAGCCGGTCGGGCCGGGCGCGGCGAGAAGCGGCGCTAGTCGCCGGGCGGCGCCACCATGACCAGGTTGGCCTCGAAGGCGTACATCCAGTAGGCCCAGAACGGGCGGAAATCCTCTTCGTCGTCCGTGACCTTCAGGCCCAGCAACACGAATGTAAGCTCGTCGCAGTCGTAGTGGAAGAGCGGGTCCTGCACCCAGACGTCCTTGATATCGTCGAACAACTCAGGGCCATCGCCGTACTGATACCACTCCGTGTCCCCGATCCACACCGACTCGGTCTGGGGACAGCCCATCAAGTGCCACTGCTCTCCGGGCCAGAAGTAGGTGGCCTCGGAGAGGTACGAGACCCTGGCATCGTAGCAGATGGTCTCGTCATCGAAGATGGTGAGCGAGTAGCCGGCACCGGGGTAGATCTGCCCGAACGGGGTCGGGTTGGAGTGCCAGTACGTTACCCAGTTGTTGAGCACCGCGTCGTAGCGGTGCAGGTTGCCGCTGAGCAGGTCCTGGGCCTTGTTGGGCGGCCGCAGCTCGTCGAAAACCTCCCACGGGTCCGGATCGACCGCCCGGCCGGGGAGGGTAATCAGCTGCGCACAGCCATCGACGTAGTTGAGGTTGAGACACACTTCCTCCTCCGAGCCGAGGTCGAACTCGTCGTACCCGATGTCCACTACGTCATTGTCCACTCGCTCTTCCATGTCGATGTCCAGATCCGGAATGTCCGGTGCATTATTTGATCCATGGTCCATGCACGGCGAGTTGCCCACTATGTGGTAGTCCTCGTTGGCCCGATCTACAAACAGCGGGTTCATGGAGATGTCGTCCTCGCCGGGATCGATGTTGTAGTAGTTGCAGGGGTCCTCAGAGTCGTCGGTATTGCCGTAAACGTTGTTGTTGTAGAGGGTGGGATCGCCGCCGGCCACCCAGATCCCGCACCCGGTCTTGTTGAAGGCGATGACGTTGTTGGCGATGACGGGGCTGCCAGATTGGCAGTAGATGCCGCCCCCGCTGAGGCCGTCGTTGTCTGCAATGGTGTTGTTGACGATGGTCGGCGAACCATAGATGCCGATTCCACCCCCGCCGCTCCAGTCGTTGGTATTGTCGTAGATCAGGTTGTTGACGATGGTGGCCGTGGATCCAGCCACGGCCAGGATCGCACCCCAGAAGTACGTGTGATTGTCGTGGATCACGTTGTGCGATATCGTGGGTGACCCAAGGCAGAGGATCGCGCCGTAATCGCCCTCGGTGATGGTGAAGCCCTCAATCACGCAGGTTTCGGTCGCGTTGGAGGGGACGGCGACAACTGCCACCATCGCCGACCCGTTCTTGGCGATGGTGGTGACCCAGGTGTTCCAGTCCCGCGTGGACCCGCTGCCAGCGAACCCGCCCAGCAGGCTCACCCCAGCCTTCAGGGTGATGTTCTCCGTGTAGTTTCCTTGGGCGACCCAGACCTCATCGCCCGAGGTCGCCTCGTCGAGTCCATCGGTGATGGTCGTGAAGGCATCCTCCCAGGAAGTGCCGTCTTCCTCGCCCTCGGCGTCACAGTCGACGTAGATGACGTCCGCGAGGGCTGACCCGTTGAACGCCAGCAGCGCCAGCACTGAAATCAGCACCACTGTCAATGGGAAGCAAATCTTCATCGTCTCCTCCTAGATGTAGACTCGTTAGCACCATGCGCACGTGCGCTGTCGAGAAAGCAGAAACAACTGTCGGGAACCGTCAGCGGCAATGGCCGCCCCACTGTCCAATCGAGATGCCGACCTTGGACTCTGACCGAGGATGGCCAGTCGCGGACATGGCGGCCACACGTCATGGTGCGGACTCAAAGTCGCATCCAGAAGCACGACGCGAGGATCAGACCTAGTTCCGTCACCTCCTTCTCGTCACCATCGCTGTCCCGCGCCCATAGCGCGATAGCGATCACCAGCTCCGACCCAGCTGTCATTCGCAGTATAGCACGCCGCGGCCGGCCGTCAAGAGTCCCTTGTCGTTAAGGTACGACAAGCCCTCGCGTGAGCCGCTGGGGCTCCGAGGCTGCGCTTTCCGCTCTTGACACGCCCCCGGGCGGCGGCTACACTAGCGCGGCTTGGGAGCCCAGGACGCCGAATGGCCTGGGTCGGCATGTCGCCGCAGGGCGGTGCGCTGCGAGGCCAGTGCTGGGCAGGCTCAGGGCAAGCGATAGACACAGGAGGGGCTAGATGGCCACCAAGGTAGGGATCAACGGTTTCGGGCGCGTAGGGCGGCAGGCATTCAAGGCGATTTTCGACGAGAAGCCTAGTCTCGAAGTCGTCGCCATCAATGACATCACCGACGCCGACACCAATGCGCATCTGCTCAAGTACGACAGCAACTACGGCATCTACAAGCGCCAGGTCAGCGCGACCGCCGACGCGATCAGCGTGGACGGCAAGAGCATCAAGGTCTTTGCCGAGAAAGAGCCAGCCAAGCTGCCTTGGGGAGAGCTCGGTGCCGAAATCGTGATCGAGAGCACGGGCGTATTCACCGATCCTGAGAGGGCGGCCGCTCACCTGCAAGCCGGCGCCAAAAAGGTCATCATCTCGGCGCCCGCCAAGGGCGATTGCCCGACCTTCGTCCTGGGTGTCAACGAGGACACTTACGATCCGGCCAATCACCACGTGATCTCCAACGCATCGTGCACCACGAACTGCCTGGCACCGGTCTGCAAGGTGCTCCAGGACAGTTTCGGGATCAAGCGCGGCTTCATGACGACGATACACTCCTACACCAACGACCAGAAAATCCTGGACCTCCCACACAAGGACAAGCGCCGGGCGCGTGCCGCTGCGCTGAACATCATCCCCACCAGCACCGGTGCCGCCAAGGCGATCCACCTGGTGATTCCCGCGCTCAAGGGGAAGATGCAGGGCATCGCGCTGCGCGTTCCCACGCCGACGGTCTCCCTGGTCGATTTGGTTGTGGACCTTGACAAGCCCGCGACCGCCGAGGCGATCAACGACGCCTTCAAGTCCGCTGCCGCCGGTCGGCTCAAGGGGATCCTCAACTACAGCGAGGAGCCGTTGGTCTCGATGGACCTGAAGGAGGATCCCGCCTCCGCCACGCTGGATGGCGATCAGACGATGATGCTGGGCGACAACTTCGGCAAGGTGCTCGCCTGGTATGACAACGAGTGGGCCTATTCAGTCCGCTTGGCTGATCTAGCTGACTTCCTGGCTCAGAGACTGAAGTAGCGCATCCGCGTTCACTCCCGGTCGGAGGCCGGGCGCATACGGCCGATTGTTGCGCTATCCTCGAGAGTGGGGAGGATCCCGTGAACAAGAAGACGATCAAAGACATCGACCCGGCGGGCAAGACGGTCTTGGTTCGGGTCGACTTCAACGTCCCCGTGGATGAGGCCGGCGGAGTTGCCGATGACACTCGGATCGTCGCTGCCCTGCCGACCATCAACTATCTGCTCGATCATCAGGCGAAGGTGGTCCTGGCATCGCACTTCGGGCGGCCTAAGGGCATCGACGAGAAGTGGCGCATGAACCGCATCGCTGAGGTACTGCAGGATCGCCTGGGCAAACCGGTGCGCAAGGTCGATGACTGCATCGGCCCGGCGGTGCAGGCGGCCGTCAAAGCCATGCAGCCGGGCGAGGTACTCCTGCTGGAGAATGTTCGCTTCCATGCCCAGGAGGAGAAGAATGATCCCGACTTCGCCAGGCAGCTCGCGAGCATCGCCGACATCTATGTGAACGATGCCTTCGGCGCGGCCCACCGCGCCCACGCTTCAACCGAAGGAGTCGCTCACTGCCTGCCAGCGGTCGCAGGCTTCCTGATGCAGAAGGAACTCGATGCGTTGGGGGGCGCGCTCGACAACCCTGTGCGCCCGTTCGTGGCAGTGCTAGGGGGCGCCAAGGTCGTTGACAAGATGGGCGTCGTCGAGAGCCTGCTGCCCAAGGTCGACGCCCTGCTCATCGGCGGCGGGATGGCGTATACCTTCCTCAAGGCGAACGGGCACGAGATCGGCACCTCGCTGCTCGACACCGAGCGCATCGATGATTGCCGCGTCCTCATGGAACGCGCCGCGGCGAGCGGACAACGCTTGGAGCTGCCTACGGACGTGGTAGTGACCACAGAACTGAAGGCTGACGCACCGCGGAAGGTGGTGCCTGTCGACAGCATACCGGCCGACTGGATGGGTGCCGACATCGGACCCGAGACGTGCAGGCGCTTCGCCGAGGTAATCAAGGGCGCGCGTACGGCATTCTGGAATGGCCCGGTGGGTGTGTTCGAGATCGATGCATTGGCGGAGGGCACACGCGCCATCGCCCAG
>Ga0111223_1028_pt1 | contig 9217 bp, 6 predicted proteins | sample DeeMarSWOR152_54_FD_80387 | JGI IMG/M metagenome (GOLD analysis project Ga0111223, IMG submission 80387) | candidate division KD3-62 bacterium DG_56
CCTGTGTATGGACGATCGCGCCGCAGATCGTGGGACTGTTTGCCCGAGACCCCGAGTTGGCGAGATTGGCGGTGCTGGCGTTGAGGATCCAAGTGGTGACACTTTTCCTGGTGGAGCCGCAGATGATGTCGGTCGCTACCCTCCAGGGCATGGGCATGGGCGCGCAGGCGATGATGCTGATACTGACTCGCGAGCTTGTGCTGGTTATCCCTTTCCTGCTGTTCGCGGCACGCTTTGGAGTCGTGGGGGCATTCGCAGCCCGACCGGCCGCCGATGTCGTGGCATTCTTCGTGACAGTCGCATACCTCTCCAAAGTGCACGCTAGATACCGAGTGGCGCCAGGTCAAGAAGTCGCAGCCAAGCCAGGCCGGGGCCTTGTCGTCGAGGCGGACACAGGGAGTACATAATGAGGGAGAGTATGTTGACTGACGGAGTTGGGCGGACACGCTCAGAACGTGAGTCTGAGCGTGGTGAAACTTCCGATTCTCGGCAACCGTCCCTAGGAGCGAGAGGAGGCCACTCACATGACAAGGCTGAGTTGGTTCGTGATGGCGGTGCTGACGTTCGCACTTGCTGCGATGTCGATAATGTATGTTCGGGCGCGCGCGGTGGGAGACTCGGGGCCGGGCCTGTCGGGCGATCCTATAGATGTGGCGCAGGGACCTGGTGGGCCCTGGCGGCTGGGCCGCCGCCTGGGATGCCGGCGCGCCGCTAGCGGCGAGAGGAGCTTGGTGGATGTCTGACAGTGGAGCGCCCGGGCACCGCGCCGATGCACACGACCGGGCAGTCCAGGAGTTGAGCGCATGAAATGGGTGATAATCGTAGTCGGGATCCTGCTGAGCCTCGCGGTCGGGGTCACTATATGGGTACGAACGCGAGGCGGCTCGGACGCCGACCCAGGAGACCTCCAGACGGTGCGGGTCCAACGGGGCACGGTGAGCCTGACCGTCTCGGGGGATGGCGTCCTGGAGCCGCTCACCACGGTGACGGTGAAGTCATATGCGGGAGGCCGCGTGGACACACTCGCCGTGGAGGTGGGAGACCAGGTGAAGCCGGGCGACCTGATCGCCAAGATCGACCCCACCGACAACCTGACGGCATATGAGCAAGCCCGTGCCGACCTGGATGCGGCACGAGCGCGGCTGGCGCAGGCGCAGGAACAAGCGCGCGCCCAGCCTACGCTTACCAAGGCAAGCATCGCGCAGGCTGAGGCAAGCCACAACGCTGCCGTCGAGGACGTGAAGCGGCTGCAGAAGGCCACCCACCCGCAGGCTCGTGCTGCCGCGCGCGCTACCTTGGACAAGGCGCAGGCCAACCTGGAGATCGCCGACAAGGAGCTGAAACGAGCGCAGGACCTCAGATCTCAAGGCTTCCTTGCACAAAGCGAGGTGGACACGGCGGTCAACCGCCGCGACCTCGCCAAGGCCGAGCTGGCCTCCGCGCAGGAGCGCTGGGACACCTTGCAGCAGGAGGAGGCTACGGAGCTGGATGCCGCGCAGGCCCGGGCGGCGCAGGCGAAGGCGGGGCTGGATCGGGCTCGTGCCGACGCGGTGCAGGATCGAATCCAGAAAGCGAATGTCACCAGCGCAGATGCCCAGGTCGTGAGAGCGGAGGCGCAAGTCGACAACGCGCGAACGATGCTGGATTACACGACCATCCGGGCGCCCCGCGCCGGCGTGGTGCTTGAGAAGATCGTCGAGGAAGGAACCATCATCACCTCCGGCCGGTCCGCGGTCGCCCAGGGGACCGACATCGTGGTCATTGGGGACCTCACCAAGATGTTCGTGGAGGTGAGCCTCGACGAGGCCGACGTGGGCAAGGTGCGCGTCGGGCTGCCGGTGCACATTGGCGTCGAGGCATTCCCTGATGAGGCGTTTCGGGGCGTAGTCACCCGGATCGACCCCCAGGCGGTCACCCAGCAGAACATCACCACCGTGCTGGTCACGGTCGAGATCGCGAACGCGGATGCCCGGCTCAAGCCGGGCATGACCGCCAGCTGCGACTTCCTGGTCGAGAAGGTCGATGACACGCTCTATCTCCCCAGCCGCGCCGTGCAGCGAGCCGAAGATGGCCATGTGGTGATGGCCATGCAAGCCGGCCAGCAGGTCCGACTGCCGGTCGAGGTGGGATTGGTCGGCGACGAGCGTACGGAGATCCTGGAAGGACTCAGGGAGGGCCATGAGGTGGTGCTGCCCGCCTTGGGCGGTCCCCCCGCAAGCCAGTCCGACTGGATACGCCAACGTGGACGGCGCGCCGGCGGCGCGGGGGGGTTCGTCCGGTGAGTGTGCCGGAGGGCATCCGATGAGTCTCTGGGAATCGCTGCGCGTGGCCGTCGAGGGGCTGGTTTCGAACCGACTGCGGTCGGCGCTCACGATGCTGGGCATGATCTTCGGCGTGGGCGCGGTGATCGCCGCGGTGTCGATGACCCAGGGCGCCCGGGTCGCCACCCTGAAGGAGTTCGAACGGTTTGGCACCAACACGCTCACGGTGCGCCCCGGCCAGCTCCGGCGCGGCCCGGTGCGCGGCGGCATGGGTACCGAGCAGAATCTCACGCGCGCCGATGCTGATGCGATCCGTAAGGAGTGTCCGAGTATAGTGGCTGTTGCGCCTGAGGTGGACACGACGGCGCAGGTCGAGGCCGCGAACATGAACACCAACACGCGCGTCGAGGGATCCACAGAGCTCTTCCCTCAGGTGCGCAACTTCGAGATAGCCGAGGGCAACTTCTTCACCGAGAGCGATGTCATGCGCCGCCGCAAGGTCGCAGTACTGGGTCCGACCGTCGTGGATAACCTGTTCGGTGCCGGAGAGTCGGTGGTTGGCAACCAGATCAAGATCAACGGCATCACGTTCACCGTGATCGGTCAGTTCAAGGCCAAAGGCGACACCGGCGGGTTCCGCAACCAGGACGACCGGATTGTGGTGCCGCTCACCACGGCCAAGTACCGCCTGGGCGCGGGCACGGGCGACCCGGGGGCGCCTAGGGACGCGGTGGAATCGATCGGTGTGCAGTATGCCGACATGAGCCTGGCCGACAAGGCGAGGGGGGAGGTGGAGGCCCTCCTGCGGCAGCGTCACAAGATCGGGCCGGCCAGCGAGAGCGATTTCCATATCATGGCTCCTGCCGACTTCATCGCGGGCGCCGAGGAGGCCAACCGCCTGCTGACCCTGTTATTCGGCTCGATCGCGGCGGTCTCGCTGCTGGTTGGCGGCATTGGCATCATGAACATCATGCTGGTGTCGGTTACCGAGCGCACGCGCGAGATCGGGCTGCGCAAGGCGGTGGGTGCCACGCCGCGCGACATCCTGGTGCAATTCCTCATCGAGGCACTGGCGCTAAGCCTTGCTGGCGGCGGTGTCGGCGTCGCCTTGGGCATTGCGCTCGCGTACATCCTGCGAGTGGTTGGCCTGAATACGGCCGTCTCCTTGCCCTGGGTGGCTGTGGCCTTTTCCTTCGCGGCGTTCGTCGGCGTCTTCTTCGGGCTGCTTCCCTCTCGTAAGGCCGCCTCTATGGACCCGATCGAGGCGCTTCGCTATGAATGATGCGTTGATGGAACGGAGACGAGGACAAGCTATGCGCGTTGCCTTACTTGGCATTATTGTGGCTGCCGCACTCGCGGCGCCACCATTGGGGCATTGTGCCACCGGACAGGACATCCCTGACAGGCCACTCACCGTGGAAGATTGCACGGCTATCGCACTGGCGAGGAACCCGCAGATCACGGCCTCGCAGCAGCAGGTCATCTCGGCGCGGGCAGGAGTGACCAGGGCGCGTAGCAGTTACTATCCGCAGCTCTTGCTGAGCGCGGTCGAAGGGCTTACCGGCGGGTCCGCGTTCGGGCCCGCGCAGAATGGTATGTCGCGCGACAGCGATGACAGGCGCGAGGAGGTGGATCTCACGCTGGGCATGACATTGTGGCAGAAGGGCCGGAAGGAACGGGTCGAGGAGAGTAAGGCGCTGCTCCTCGCGGCTGGCTTCGGCCACGCGTCCACGACCCAGGCGCTTGTGGAGCAGGTGGCTGGCGACTATTACGGCGTGCTGGCAGCGGAGCAACTCGTTGAGGTGGCGAACGCGGGTGTGGAATCCGCCCAGGGGCACCTGGAACAGGTGAAGGCGCTCATAGAGGCAGGTGCGGCGGCGGAGGTGGACGTGTTCCCGGCGGAGGACGACTTGGCGCGGGCGCAGCTCGACCTCATCGACGCCAGAAGCGGCGCACGCCTGGCGATGGCCGCCCTGAAGAGCAGCATGGGTCTGCCGCCGGAGGCCGTGTTCGAACTTGCGGAGGCGCCTGCTCCCAGCGACGAGCAGATTCCCTCTCTCCAGGAGGCGCTCAGGACGGCGCTGGAGAGCCGCCCGGAGGTGCTGGCAAGTGGGGCGTCGGCACAAGCGGCTCGCCACGCGCTCGTGCAGGCCGAGATCGAGCGGGGCCCCGTGACCAGCGTGACTGCGGGATACGATCAGCGATACACTCAGTGGTCCGACCGGGACTCCTCATGGGACGCGCTGGTGACCGTGTCCTGGCCCTTGCTGGACGGCGGAGCGACTAAGGCGGCGGCAACGCAGGCCGGCGCCAGGCTGAGAGAGTCTCAGGCCGATGTCGAGGGCCGGATCGACCAAGTGGAGCTTGAGGTCGAGCAGGCGCTGGTGGAGGCGGAGCGCGCGGGCGAACGGGTGCGGGCCAGCGCGGTATCGGTGGCGGCCGCCGAAGCACGCCTGGCCGCAGCGGAGGGGAAGTACCGGAACGAGGTGGGGATCCTGTTGGAGGTTATCGACGCGCGCGTCGCCGTCACCAATGCGCGCGCGACCGAGGTGCAGGCGCGCTATGACCGTCAGATCGCGCTGGTCCAGTTGCAGCGCGCCCTCGGCACACTGGCTGTGCCCGAAGCGAACCGGTAGGAAATGGAGAGCCGCCTGTGATCGAGGCGATCGATCTGCGCAAGGAATACCGAATGGGCGAGGTGGTTGTGCCAGCCTTGCGTGGGGTAACGCTGCGCGTGGAAGCCGGCGAATTCGTCGCCATCATGGGGCCCTCCGGATCGGGGAAGTCCACCTTTATGCACATGGTGGGCTGTCTCGATCGTCCCACCTCCGGGGAATGCCTCGTCGACGGGGTTCGAGTGTCGAAACTGAACGAGTACGAGCTGGCCAAGATTCGCAACGAGAAAGTCGGCTTCGTGTTCCAGCAGTACAACCTGCTGCCTCGAGCCACGGCACTGCGAAATGTGGAGCTTCCCATGCTCTATGTTCGCACCGATCACCGCAGGGAACGAGCAGAGCGGGCTCTAGAGGCCGTGGGTCTCTCCGACCGCATGCATCACCGGCCGACCGAACTCTCGGGCGGCGAACAGCAGCGAGTCGCCATCGCGCGCGCCCTCGTGAACGAACCGGCCATCGTCTTGGGCGACGAACCCACCGGCAATCTAGCCACCGCTCAGGGCGAGGAGATCATGGCCATCCTCAAGCGCCTCAATGAAGAGGGAAAGACCATTCTGATCGTGACCCATGAGCCGGACGTCGCCCGTCACACTCGGCGTACCATCTACTTCCGTGATGGCCTGATCGAGGGCGGTGAGCTGGCAAACGGCTCGACATAGTACCTCTTCCATCGTCAAGTGCGTTTCTGACCGTCTCAGGGCGCTGCGGGGGTGGTCGTACGCGGATTCGACAATGAAGAAGAGCCCTGTATGGAGCTAGACTCGTGAGGAGCGACGCAGAGGATGCGGATGACGATGGTGAGAATCGAAACCGTTCGTGGTGTCATGGCTTTGTGGTTCGCGCTTCTTGCTGGCGCGGGAATGGCGGTTCAGGCGAGAGAAGCTCCGGTCGAAAGGCAGCCCTTGGCCGCAGTGGTCGCTGCAGACAAGGCCGCTGAGACGGAACACGACGAACAGCTTGAGACGAGAGACGAAGTCGTCTCGCAGGAGGACATAGTCGTCACCGTCACAGCAAGTCGGCTGGAACGCCCAGCCGCCGAGGAGCCAGTTTCCGTCTATGTGGTCACCAGAGAAGACTTGATTCGGACCGGCGCCCGAACCGTGGGCGACGCGATGCGATGGATACCCGGAGTGAACATCTCCGGCGGGGCGCCATTCGCCGCTGCATCCCGTTCCACGGCCCAACTGCAAGGGCTCCCTGCAGAGTACTCCCTCATCCTGGTGGACGGTGAGCGAGCGAAGAGCGATCATATCCATACCGGCGTGAACCTCGAGCTGATACCGGTCAGCATGATCGAGCGCATCGAGGTGATCAGGGGACCCGGCTCCGTGACCCATGGGAGCGATGCACTGGGCGGCATTGTCAACATCATCACTCGGCCCGTGCCGGACAGAGAGACCACCGGGCTACATGTGATGTACGGGTCCGAACGGACTGCGGACCTGAGCGTGCACCATGGCGATCGTTCGGATCGGTCTGGGTGGTTTCTCACCGGGACGACAAACTCATCGGACGGAGTTGGAACGGGCAACGAGTACGATCGAGACTTTGCACGCCTGAAGCTGCTCAGCGCCCCCGGCCACGCCGTGCGTGCTTCGCTGGATTTCTCATACTACGATGGTGATTACGCAACTTCGGATGATCGCCTCTACACGACTCGCCTGGAGTTCGTCGGCCGCAAGCCTGGGAGTCTGGGACGGATCAAAGGCACGTTTGGGTACACGGATTACCACCGAAACTTCAAGTCTGGCACGGCAACCACCGACAACGACATGTGCCATGCGACCATACAGTACGATGAGCAAATCGACGCCAGCAACTACGTGATCCTGGGTACGGAGTGGCGCCGCGAACGATTCGAACGAGTAGCCACTCCCGAGCATCACGACACTATACTTAGCCTCTACGCCCAGGACGAGTGTCAGCTTCGGGAGTCCGTGAAGGTCCTTATCGGCGCGAGAATAGACGAGGCCCGCAGGCGCAGCGGCGAGCTTTCGCCGCGAGCGGCGGTACACTGGAACAAGGGTCCATCGGATGTACGACTCTCCATCGCTAGGGGCATTCGCCTCCCCTCGCTGCAGGACTTGTATGAGTTCCGCTATGACCATGGCACCTTCTGGCGCGACGGCAACCCCGATCTGAAGGCGGAGACGTCGATGCATTACAGTCTCGATGGCGCATACAGGCTTCCAAAATCGCCGGTGGTGCTACGTGGCCTCCTGTTCAGGAATGACATCGACGACATGATCGTGCTCAGGAACACCGGGGTCGTCGAGACCGATGGCGATCCGGTCCTCCAGCGCGCCAACATACGCGAGGCCCGCACTCGGGGCTTTGAGATCGGAACCACCGCACATCCGGCCGGATCAGAAGGACTCCGCATCGATTTGACCTACGCATACCTCGACGCCCGGGACAGGACCACCAACGAGTACCTGGCTTACAACCCGCGCAAGACGGTCAAGGCGGGTCTTGCCTATCGGCGGGGAAACCGGTCGGCGGTCCTGTTGGCCCAGTTCGTCGGGGATCGCTACTATCGCGATAAGAACGACAACATCGGCAGACTGGCCGACTACTATCTGGTCGACCTGAACCTCGGTGTGCGTCTGGCCGAGCACGCGCGTGTGGACTTCTCGGTGAAGAACATTCTCGATAAGGAATTCGAGACCTACGAAGAAGGCAAAGCCTTGACGTCCTACGGAAGGTTCTTCTCGTGGACCTACCGGAGGGAGTTCTGACCCAGGTATTCCTCGGCACGTGACTCCGCGAACGTGTGGTGGCATATAGGTGAAGGTAGGCGCCCTCGGCCGCGCGGATTCCACGACGATTCCGGCATGTTCGCGCGTTATTCGACACCCGTTGACGGCGTCATCCTTTGCCAGTCATCAGATAGTCCATGACACAGCAGCTGTTTGCTGTCCGCCATCTAACGCTTGCTGAGCGGCCAGCAGTCGGCCTATTCCTTGGTTGCCTCCACCAACTCTTGCTGTGACACGGCGCTTAGGCGCCTTACCTGGTTCGCTTCCAGCCCAAGCCCTTCGGCGACACGGCGGCCATAATCGTCGTCCGCCTTGTAGAAGATCGCGGCTTGACGCAACTGAATGCGCTTCTGTGCGTTCCCCAGGTGCGCCACTATGTTGCTGACGAGGTGATCCCGATCCTGGTCAGTCATCACCTTGCGGTACAGATCGCCGGCCTGGACGAAATCGTCATTCGGGTGCGTGTACGGTTGGCGTGCGGCTGTCCCGGAGACCTGGAAAGGCGGTTCACCCGCATCGGGATCTGGCGCTGCCCCGCCAAAGGTGTTGGGGTAGTAGTTCGGGCTCCCGCCGGCGTTGCCATCGAATCGCATGTGTCCGTCTCGCTGGTAGTTGCTCGTTCTGGCGGCCTTGGGCGCGTTCACGGGCAGTAGCTGGTAGTTCGGGCCCAGGCGATAACGGTGGGTGTCGTGGTATGAAAACAGCCGCGCCTGCAGCATCTTGTCGGGCGACGCCGCTATGCCAGGGACCAAGTTGCCGGGTGAGAAAGCGGCCTGCTCGACATCGGCGAAGTAGTTCTCTGGGTTCCGGTTGAGAACCAGTCGGCCCACCTCGATGGGCGGCACGTCACCATGGGGCCAGACTTTGGTGATGTCGTAGGGATCGAACCGGTAGTTGGCCGCCTGTTCGGGCGTCATGATCTGCATCTCGAGTCTCCAGGACGGATACTCAGCCCTCTCGATTGCCTCGTAAAGGTCACGAGTGGCATGGTTCGGGTCTTTGCCGGCCATGATCTCCGCCTCCTCGCGGGTGAAGTTCTGAATGCCCTGCTCGGTCTTGAAATGGTACTGTACCCAGAAGTACTGCCCCTTATCGTTGTGCCACTTGAAAGTGTGACTCGAGTAGCCGTTCATGTGACGGTAGCTTCTGGGCGTGCCGCGGTCGGAGAACAGGATGGTGACCTGGTGGATTGACTCAGGCGTCAGCGACAGGAAGTCCCAGAACATATCGGGGTCAGGCAAGTTGGTCGCCGGATGCCGCTTCTGGGTGTGGATGAAGTCGGGAAACTTGAGCGGATCGCGGATGAAGAAGACGGGCGTGTTATTGCCTACCATGTCATAGTTGCCATCTTCTGTATAGAACTTGACCGCGAACCCCCGAGGATCCCGCGCGGCGTCAGGAGAGCCCTTCTCGCCTCCTACCGTGGAAAAGCGCACGAAGACCTCGGCCCGCTTGCCGACCTTTGAGAGGAACTTTGCCTTGGTGTAATTGGCGACGTCGGCGGTGACCTCGAAATAGCCAT
>Ga0111223_1053_pt1 | contig 9194 bp, 10 predicted proteins | sample DeeMarSWOR152_54_FD_80387 | JGI IMG/M metagenome (GOLD analysis project Ga0111223, IMG submission 80387) | candidate division KD3-62 bacterium DG_56
AGAGTGCGGCGAACGGTCTCCTCAAGTCGAGCGAACAACGCCGCGTGATCATCGCCTTCGTGCTCGGTGATCATCGCTGCAATGCTCGCCGCGAGCTGGTCGTCCTGGCACGCGACCACTCCGCCCTCGGCGGTCCAGGCCGCGATGTTGTGATCGGCGGGCAGATGCGTTAGGCTGCCTTGTGCGAACACGCCCGCAGGCAGCCCCCAATGCCGCTCCAGGTCCTGATCGAGCACGCTCTCCACCGCCGCTGGAGGCGGGCGATCGTCATGCCGAGGTCGCCGCGAGCGCGGGCGCTCTCCCTGCTTCGCATCCATCATCTCCCTCCCATCTGCAGGAAGCTGCGAAGTCGGCGTTGGTCGATCTCGCCCGCGCTTGCGGCCTCTTGCAGCGCGCACCCCGGTTCGGTGCGATGCGAGCAGTCGTTGAACCGACAGCGGCCGAGGTGGGGGAGGAGGTCGGGGAAGGCGGCGGCGACCTGCTCCGGCGACACCTCGCAGAAGCCGAGCTGCCGCAGCCCCGGCGTGTCGGCCACCGAACCGCCGAAGGGAAGTGGCACCAGTCTGGCCCATCTTGTCGTGTGGCGGCCCTTGTGCGTCACGGGCCCGACCTCAGCCGTGCGCAGCGCGAGGCCAGGCGCCAGCGCGTTGAGCAGCGACGATTTCCCCACTCCCGATGGCCCGCAGATTACCGATCGGCGATCTTTGAGCGCCCCGCGCAGGTCGTCGAGGCCCTCGCCGGTGACCGCGCTGGTGAACAGGACGCAGTAGCCGATGTCGCGGTAGAGGCCGAACTGCTCGCGCAGCGCCTCGCGTTCTACAAGATCACATTTGTTGACGCAGATGACCAGCTCAAGTCCACCGGTGGTGGCGACCACCAGGAATCGGTCGAGCAGGAATAGGTCGGCACGCGGCTCGGCGGCCGCGAATACGATCACCGCCTGCTCCACATTCGCGGCGATTGTCTGCCTTAGTGGCACGCTCCCCGCGGCGGCACGCGACAGATCGCACTCCCGCGCCAGCACTCGCTCGACGATGCCGCGGCTGGCCTCCAGCATGGTCAGCTCGACGCGGTCGCCGGCGGCGATCGGCGACGCATCGCGCTGCTTGCCTTTCTTCAGTCGCCCGCGCAAGGTGCACTGCACGACCCGGCCGTCAACGATCACATCGAAGACGGCGCCTCGGTTCTCGGTGACAACGCCCTCGATGAACTCGTCAGTCACCCCGCCGCGCCTCGACATCTTTCTCAATGGGCACTTGTGTGTTCAGCCAGAAGGTGTGATCGACCAACAGGAAGTCGACGGTCACAGGCACCGACCAGTACGGGCAGATGCGCATCAAGTCGGGCGAGAAAGATGGCTCGCGCTCGATGGTCAGTGTCCGTTCGAGAGTGGCTCCAACATCCAGAGAGAAGCGCTCGCCGCCCGGGTGATCGGAGCCGAAGCTGAAGCCCGGGTTGAGGCCGATTCGAAAACCACCGGTGAGCGTCTCGGTGCCCTCGTTGGCAAGGACCAGGCGAACGGGGTATCGCTCCCCTGTTTCGGTAGCCGAAGGTCCCTCTAGCGCAGCCGAGATGCCAACCGGCCCCGAGCGCAGGCGCACGGCCGAAACCGCGGGCCCTACCTGGTCGCCATCGAACTGGCACGAAGGCCCGGTGATCGTCACGGCGAGCTCGTCTTCGCCTCCGGGATCGTGCCAGCGAAGCACATGCTCACGAGCTCCCGCGCCGGGCCTGCTTTCGAACAGTGCCATCGGGTGGTCATACTGGAACTGCGCGAGTGCGGGCAGGTTCAGGAAGCGCCATAGTCGCAGCATCTGCCCGCGGGTCGCAGGGAGAAATCCGTGGCGGGCGTACATGCGGTGAGCCACCACGTTGAGCGTGGATCGCAAGGAAGCCTCTGCGCGCGGCGGTCTCGATTGCGTGGCCCACGATGGCGCTGCCGATGCCGCGCCCTCGGTAGGGAGGGGCGACCTCCAGGTTCACCAACTCCGCCAGCGGGTAGAAGACGGCACCCAGCAGCGCTCGCCCTACAACGACTCCGTCGATGTGGGCGACGATGCCTTCTTTGTCGCGAAAGTTCTCTTGGGTGACACCCGTGCCCGGCCATTGAAAGCCGCGAATCCGCATGTCCGGGAGAGCGTACCGGGCGATGAGGAGCGTTTCCGCGTCGCAGGAAAGCGCGTCTCTTGTCTCAACGACTATCTGCTCAGACTGAAATCCGACTGCTTTGTGTGACATTCAATCTCCTCGGGGCGAGGCCCCTTGTGTTCTGGTGGGCATCCCGAGGAGATTGGGCACGTGAAAACGCCACCGGCCTCGCGACCGGTGGCGCTGTCGGTGGACGCCTTGAGGGAAACGTCAGCCGGCTCTGCGGCCTCCAGCCACGGGGCGCACGCGATGACCCATCTGGCTCAGGATGCTTGTGATCTTTGTCATCGTCGTCACCCCCTTTCTGCCGCAGTGGTTAGCCGACTGTTCATAGTATACCCGGCACTCGGGCTGCTGTCAAACGCCGAAGACAATCATTCGGCACAGCACCGGAATGCATTATAGTCTGGCTTGTCATGGGGCGTGCCTAGCCCGGTCGCGAAGGCTGGAACCCCGATGGGGCGCCGGCCTTCCAGCAGATCGCGCGCGAGGGCGCGCAGCTCGGTGGGGAAGATCGGCTCGTGCTCGATCTGCTCCAGCGGCACCCATTCCGCAAGCACGCCGTGAATGTCGTCCGGCCGCGGCTCGGCGACTCCTCCTTCGGGCAACTGGGCCCACAGGTACACCTCGAGGCCGTACGCGTGCTCGACGCCCGGCGGCCATTGTCGGTCGGTGCCAGTTGGGTCTTGCTCCGCCATCTCGGCTGGCGAAACATGCTTCGGTATCACCCACTCCCGCAGGAAGGCGACCGATCTGACCTTGACGCGCAGCCCGGTCTCCTCGAGTACCTCGCGCTCGCTGGCCTCGTAGAGAGTTTCATTCGGCTGCAGACCGCCACCCGGGAGGACTCGGTATGCCCGCCCCAGTCCGTCCGTGATAGGCTCATGAAGCAACATCTTCCCATCACGCGCTACAATGACTCGGACCCGAATGTTGCGATAGATGTTGTGCGTGAACATATCTACTCCGCGGTTTCCGCCTTGGGGTCGACGAACAGATACTGGTAGGGCTGGAGTGTTATGTCATCTTCTCGCTCCGGCACGCGCACCTGGATGGGCTTCTCGTCCCAATTGTAGACCAGGTTGTGGGTTCGGCCCGCGAGGATCTTGTCCGAGTCGAAGTCCAATCTGGTCTTGATTCCCGCCTGCTTCAGCACATCTCGGAACTCGCTGCGAGTGAGGGCCCATTCCTTGAGGGGGATGCGCACCACGCGCTTGTCATTTGCCAGCTTTCGATAGCGCACTTTGCCCACCACCTTCGGAATCAGCTCCCACATCGGCACGATGATATGCTGGAATCTCTTCAGCCGCGCCGCGTCCAGCAAGTCCCACTCGGTGACGAGGTCATAAGGCAGTCCGAAGCTCTCCGCCAGGCCGATCATCTTGTCGAGGTAGTGCCAGTACTCGACTTTCGGGAGGAACTTCTGCGCCTCACTTCGCCCGGGCAACGCCGCGGCTCCCCAGGTCGGCTGGAAGAGCGCGACCGTTGCTTTGGTGCGGCGGATACCTTTGTCCAGCTCCTGTGTCTTGAGGAATACGACCACCTTATCGAAGACACCGTTCTCCCACTGTGGCTCGGTCTCGTAAACGCGCACGTACATGGCGTGAAACACACCGCCCTTGGCGATCTGGCGTGCTTGGTCTCGCTCCATGCATGCCGCCGTGAAGTTCCATTTGCCGTCGTGCAATAGCGAATCTTCCCAGCCGATGCCGGAGTCGATCAGGGTGCGCGTCATATCAAAGGATGCGGTCGATCCTGCGCTCCGGTAGAAATCGGCGTTGGGGGCGTCGGTCCAGTCGCGGGCATAGGAATCAGTACTCGCGGCAATGTACGCGTAGATGCCGACTGCCAGTTGTGTGTGCTGTTTGACGGCTCCAATCATCTCTCTGTGGAAGACGTTGCGAATGAACTCCGACCGGAAGCGGTGGAAGAGAACGTAGTCGTCGGACTGTTCGGTCAGCGACGGCAGCGGCAGAGCGGCGACTTCGGGCAGTGTTTTCTTTGTGCGCCACTTGTTGAATTCCGCGAGAGCGTGAGGCGAATAACCGGCGCACTCTGAGCCCATCCACTCGAACTTAGTGTTCCAGTCGCCGTTGTAGAACCCGGTTTCTCCCTGGTAACCCCAGCCGAGCACGAAGGCGGCAACCCGGTCGTCCTTGCCATAGCGGACCGCGCAGCGTTTCAGCCAGTCCACGAACTTCCTTCGCTGCACCGGATCGAAGATGTCGATCATGCTATAGTTCGGGTTCTTATCCCAGACATGCTGGATGATCTTCCCGTTGTCGAGTTGATCGGCCACCCCCTCCGAGTCCAGGAATCGCGGCGCCAGGAACAGGACCACCTGCTGGCCCCTCTCGGCGATCATTCGGACTGCTTCGTCCAGCCTGGAGAAATCAATGTCACCGCTGTTGTACGGGGCCACGAAGCTCACGCCGACCGTGTCGAAGCCGAGTCTGGCCACCTTCTCGATCTCGGCCAGCGATGTCTCCCTGGGCAACGCGTAGGGGCACCACGAATGGCGATACTGCCGAAGGAAACGTTGTGGTTCCTCCTTGGTGGCTGCCCCTGCGACCGCGGAGACGCCGATCAGCGAGATCGTCAGCGACAATAGTCTCATCCGTACACTCCGGTGCGGCTGATCGACAAGTTCTCTGTTCACTGCCGCCGTCGCATCTAGCCCCCGCGCCCGGCGCTGCCCAGCATCCGCATCCACCGGCCTGCGACTTCCGCCACCGCCGCCTTTGCATCCGCCAGCACCTGGGCGTACCAGACGTTGCCATCGTGCTCAGCGACAGATTGCTGTATGGCGCCGAGATAGGCATGCCCTATCTCGCTCGCGATGTTCACCTTGGTGATGCCGAGTTGGATCGCTTTGCGGAGCTGATCGGGCGGGGTCCCCGATCCGCCATGCAGAACCAACGGCACATTGGTCGCCTTCCTGATCGCCTCCAGTCGCTGGAAGTCGAGCGTAGGGAGCCGGGTGTAGATCCCGTGGGCGTTGCCAATGGCGATTGCCAGGGCGTCGACGCCCGTCCGCTCCGCGAACTCGGCGGCACGATCGGGATCGGTCAGGGAGGCGGCTTGCCCGCCCTCGATCGCAGCGGCGCTCGCCCTTCCCACCGCGCCGAGTTCGCCTTCGACGTCCACACCCTTGGCGTGCGCCCGGTCCACTACCGATCGGGTCAGGCGAATGTTCTCCTCGAAGTCGTGTCGGGAGGCATCGATCATCACCGACGAGAATCCGGCATCGATACATGGCTCGATCAGATCGGGATCCGACGCGTGGTCTAGGTGGAGGCAGACCGGCACATCGGTGCCTGACGCCAGGAACCCCGCGACATTGACCAGCATCTCCGCCCCCAGGAGCGGACCCTCCCAGGGCGCGGTGAGGAGGAGGACCGGCGACCGCAGCGCCGAGGCCTGTTCCACAATCGCTTGCGCGATCTCGGCGTTGCAGTAGTTGAAAGCGCCCACGGCATAGTGCTCGTTCTGGGCCCGCGCGAGGAGCGGGCTAAGACCGACCAGACTCACTCGGTTTCTCCATTGTCGGCAGCATACGTACTCGTTCTCCCGTTCACGCCTGCGCAGGCGGTTCCCTGCCACTGGCCGAACCTAGCCGAGCGAAGGCTGGCGTCGCGGAGGGAACGGGTGAACACAGCACCTCGCCTGGCCGGCGCGGGGATCTGCTGCCTGGACCATATCGTGATCGCTCCTCAGATCGCCTGGGGTGACTCGACCCATGTGAGCGACCACTTTGCGCAGGGCGGGGGCCTAGTCGCCACCGCGCTGGTCGCGTGCGCGCGCTTGGGAGCCAGGGCTGACCTGTTCAGCCTGCTGGGAGATGACCAGCTCGGCGATCAGATAATCGAGGGACTGCAGCGCGAGGGGGTCGATACCGCGGGCGTGGTCAGGATCGAAGACGGCAGGAGTCCCTTCAGTTTCATCCATGTGGACGAGCGCTCCGGGGAGAGGACGATATTCCACCGCTCGGGGCGCGGCCTGGAATGGCATCCGGGATCGAACGACCTGCGCATGATCGGCGAATGTGACGCACTTCTGGTCGATCATGTTTACACCGAGCTTGCCCTGGCCGCAGCTGAAGAGGCCAGCGCACACGGTGTGCCGGTAGTGGCGGATGTGATGCCCAACGCGCAGAACGCGGCGTTGCTGCGCCGCGTGGATGTGCTGATCGCGCCCAAGCATTTTGTCCGCCGAATCGGGCGCCAGGGCAATCTGCACAGAGCGCTCGACGCCATCCACGAATTCGGGCCAAAGGTGGCGGTGATCACTCTGGGTGCTGATGGATGGGTGTCGTCTGATTCCACTGGTCGCAGTCGGGGCGGCGCGTTTCAGGTGGCGGTCGTCGACACCACCGGCGCCGGTGATGTATTCCACGGCGCGTTCGCATATGGGCTTGCCCGCGGCTGGGATACCGCGAGATGCGCTGAGTTCGCAGCAGCGGTGGCGGCGATCAAGTGCACCAAACCGGGCGGTCGGATGGGGCTGCCCTCGCTCGACGAAGCACTGGAATTCCTGAGGGAGCGCAGCAGGCTTGACTGGCGCGGCTTTGAAGACGAGCGATAGGGGGACTGTTCGATGAAGATGGCGGCCTCTGTACTGCTGTTGCTGTGTGCAGGTGCGACGTTTGCCGACGCGGCTGACGTCCCCGTTTACAGGGCGGTCAAGCTGGATGGCGCGATTACCGTGGACGGAAGACTTGACGAGCCCATTTGGCGTCAGGCCGAGGTGAGCCGGCCTTTCGTACTGTGCGAGAGTGGGGAGGAATATGATCCACGCAGCCGACAGCGTTCCTGGGCTAGCTGAGTGCCCTTATGGGGCAAGCGAAGTTGGCAATCTGTCCCCCCACGGGCACAGGACACCGGGCACGATCCTGTGCCGCCCTTGGCTCCTTCGGGTACCAGCGCCTGCGGCCTGGCATGGCACGGTTGTTGCTGGGGCTATGATGCGTAGGAAGTGCGTCTCCCCCGCACAACGGTTCGTCTCAGGGGTGAGACTAGGGCCGGACGGAGGTGGTAGCCATGCCAGATCTAGGCAGCACGCTATATCGCCGCAGGGGGTTGGTGTTGACGGTGCTACTCGGCGCGGCGGTACTGGTGACAGTGTGCCTGCTTGTGAGCCGAGTACCGCAGGCGCTGGCGCCGGTCATCTGGGCATTGCGCTGAGCGGTGGGTGGGTCGCTGAGTGTAGGGCCTACGGACACCGCCAACTCCGACAGAATTATCCTCGACCCGCACGGCCCGCCCCACGCCTCATATCCTGGTGGGCGGGGAGGGACTCGAACCCCCACGGGTCGCCCCACTGGATCCTAAGTCCAGCGCGTCTGCCAGTTCCGCCACCCGCCCTTAGAAAGGCAGTATTCGCCATTCTGAGGCCCCCTTTCCTCTCTCAGGTGTGATTGAAGCTGCGCCTCGCCGAGAGGCTGGCGGCGCCGATGCTATAATGGACCGCTCACCATGACCTCGCGCGAGCGGATGCTGACAGCCCTCGAGGGAAAGGCCGTGGATGCGATCCCGGTGGCGCCGTACTTCTGGGGCGCCGAATACGCCTGGAAATTGCTGGGTCGGCCCATCTGGGAGGTGCTGCACGGCGCCGGCGACGTCGGCACGGAGCTGCTCGGGGCGCTCGACCACCGGCACGCCTGCGATTGGGTCATCCCCCTACATCAGAGTTCCGGCCAGCTAGTTGGCAAGACCTATTCCTGGGAGGATGAGGCTCACGTCTACTTCACTGACGACACCACTGGCGAGAAGTTCGTTTTTCACAAGGAAGGCCACTGGCTTGTCTCGGCCAGCGAGATGGGGCGCGCGCGTGCGAGCCACCTCGCCGCGGATGTGGAGCCGCCCCGCAATTGGGTCGAAGCTGATGACTGGTTGAAGCGTTGGCACCGACATCTGGAGTCCGAGCCGACCCCGCACGAGCCGAACCGAGCGTTGCGCGAGCAGTTCCCCGACAGGTTCCTGTGCGCGCCTATGATGGCGCCGTTCGCCGGCTTCGCCTACGCGATCGGTTTCGAGCCAGCTTTGGTGCTGCTGCACGAAAACCCGCGCCTGTGTGCATGCATGATCGAGCGCACCATGGCCCATCTGCCTTTCGAATGTCGCGATCTGGCCGCCGACGGATTCGACGGAGGGATGATGTGCGATAGCTGGGCCTCCGCTGACATCATGTCGCCGGAGACCTACGCCAACTGGATCGCGCCACTGCACAAGATGGTATCGGATGAGTTGCACAGCGTCGGACTGAGGTCGATCGTCTACAACACGGGTAATGCGCTACCGCTTCTGGACACCATTGCCGGGGAGGGCTATGACGCCATCTCCGTGGAGGAGCGAGTCAAGGGCGTGGAGATGGACATCGGCGGGCTGCGCAGGCGCCTCGGGCCGGAGGCGTGTCTGGTTCGGCAATTTCGATGCTTATCTGCTGCTGCGCGGCGACCGCCAGGCGATCCGGGAGGAAGTGCGACGGCAGATACGAGACGCCGGTCGCAGGTCATTTGTGGTGAGCACCGGCAGCCCGGTCTGCGACGGCACCGAGCCGGAAGTGATCGACTTCTGGATCGCGGAGGTGCGCGAGGGACAGTCGCCCGACGGGCAGTGCTGCTGGTGGGCCGTGGAGGAATCGAACCTCCGACCTTGGGATTAAGAGTCCCCTGCTCTGCCTAGCTGAGCTAACGGCCCCGACTGGGGAGAACATAGCGTCGGGGCGGCACTTTGTCAAGTTGACATCGGCGTCGCGTTCACGTAACATGTGCCCCGGCTGTCGGCGTGCAATCGGCTCGTCGTCGGCGTGGCGGTGATTCGGTCGACTACCGAGGAGGCCCCATGTTCCGATCTGCGTCCACATTCGCTCGGATTCTGTTGTGCATCGTTGCGGTCACCGTGGCGACGCTGGGTCTTGTCTCGTTGGCTCAGTCGGCCCAGCCCGCGACGCTGGACCAAGCACTGGCGGACGGCGCGCTCTCGCTCGAGGAGGCACTGCACCTCGCCTCTGACTACAACCTGGACGTGCAGCAAGCGGAGGAGCAG
>Ga0111223_1083_pt1 | contig 9176 bp, 7 predicted proteins | sample DeeMarSWOR152_54_FD_80387 | JGI IMG/M metagenome (GOLD analysis project Ga0111223, IMG submission 80387) | candidate division KD3-62 bacterium DG_56
GGCGACTCGCATCCGATCGGGTGCTGCGTACCAGTAGTCCACCGTGAGCATGGGGTAACCGTCCGGCGTCTCCCAGACGGCCTGATAGTGCATGTCGCGCACGGCGTCGGCCTTCGCGGTGATCGCCTGCAGTATGGCGTCGTCGTCTGCCGCCAAGCAGAGCGCGGGCGCAGACAGGCAGAGCGCCGCCAGGAGCATGATCGCGAGCATGTGTCTTCGGTCCATCGCCGTGGCCTCCCGAGGGGTCGCGGTTCACGTATTATAGCACGGCGTGCGCGGGATGAGTGGCGGATTGCTTCCCGTGGCGACCACGGGCGGCCCGCCTTGTCAATCGCCGCGCGCGGCGAGTATAATGCCGCCATGAAACGGCAGACCGTGGTCGCCGGCGCGGGAATCATGATGGGTGCGGCGGTGCTGAGCCGCCTCCTGGGTTATGCGCGCGACCGGACGATCGGCCATATCTTCGGCGCTAGCGGGCACACCGATGCTTACTGGGCGGCGTTCAATGTGCCCGACATCCTCTATTATCTGCTGGCGGGAGGGGCGTTGAGCGCGGCCTTCATCCCCATCTTCACGCGGTATCTGCACGAGCAGCGGCGCGAGGATGCCTGGCAGATGGCCAACACGCTGCTTACCGGACTGCTCATCTGCGTGGCGATCGGGGTAGTGCTGATCATGCTGTTCGCGCGGCAACTGCTGTGGGTCGCGGTTCCGGGCTGGACGCGCGAGCACCCCGAGCTGGTGAGCGAGTGCGTGGTCTACGTGCGGATCATGGCGCCCATGGTCTTCTTGACGGTGACGTCGGCGTTAGCTACCGGAATCCTGCAGTCGTTCATGCACTTCAGCACACCCGCTGCCGCATGGTGGGTGTACAACATCGGCATCATCGGCGGGGCCGTCTTTCTGACCGGCCGTTTCGGGATCGTCGGCCTCTGCATCGGCGTCCTGGTGGGCGCGTTTCTGATGGTCGCAGTGCAGTGGCCCAAGCTGGTCAAGGCGGGGATGCGCTACCGGCCGCGGCTCAATCTCGGTCACCCCGGGGTGCGCGAGTTCGTGCCCAAGTTTCTGCCGGTCATGGTGGGGCTGGCGGCCTCTCAGATCGGCCTGTTGTGGCTTCCGGCGTTCTTCGGCTCGTACTTCGGAGGCGGGGCCATCACCGATCTGCGCTATGCGAATCGTCTGGTGATCCTGCCGCTGGGGATCTTCGGCTTCTCGATCTCGACGGCGGCCTTCCCGGCGCTGGCGGCGCAGGTCGCGGCGGGGGCGTCGGAAGAGTTCAAGCGGACGCTGTCGGGCAGCCTGCGCGCGATCTTGTTCTTCTCGGTCCCGTGTTCGGTGGGCCTATTCGTGTTGAGCGTGCCCATCGTTCACTTGCTCTGGCAAGGCGGGGCCTACAGCGAGCAGGATGCGGCGGCGACGGCGTTCGCGCTGATGTGGTATGGACCGGCCCTGCTTGGCCTGGCGGCGATGCAGGTCATGAATCGCGGCTTCTACTCGATGCAGGACGTGATCACGCCGCCGTTGGTCGGGCTGCTCTATCTGGCGATCAACGTGGCCCTGTGTATGGTGCTGATTCGAACCCGGATGGCCTACGGGGGGGTCGCCCTGGCGAGCTCGCTGAGCGCCACTGCGGGGATGGCGCTACTGATGGTATTGCTGCGCCGGCGGGTCGGGCCGATGGATATGAGGCAGACCGGGCTGTCGTTCGGGCGGATGCTGGTGGCTTCGCTGGTGATGGGCGCGGTGGTCCTTTGGGTATCGAGGGCGGTGGGCGCGCGACTGGAGGTTGCATCCACCCGAGTGGTGATCAAGGCGCCGCCGGTGCAGGTGGGCGAGGCCACCGACGAGGACCACCGTCAGGGAGCCAGCACGGCTGACCTCCCGGCGCGGCCCAGCCCTGGGCAGGACGGCATCGCCCCCTATGGGCGAATCGGCATCCAAGTGGCCGCGAGCATGGTGACCGCTATTATCGTGTACCTGGCCCTGATGGCTGCCATGCGCGCGCCGGAGATGCGCGAGTGCTGGCAGGCGGTGGCGCAGAGATTCGGGTCCGCGGCGACCGAGGCATGACCACGATGACTGACATCTCGCGAATTCGCAACTTCTGCATCGTGGCCCATATCAACCACGGGAAGTCGACTCTGGCCGATCGTATCCTCGAACACACCGGCCTGGTGACGCCGCGCGAGATGCGGGAGCAAGTGCTCGATGCGATGGACCTGGAGCGCGAGCGCGGGATCACCATCAAGGCCAGCGCGGTCCGCATCCCCTATCGGGCGCAGGATGGCAATGATTATGTGCTCAACCTGATCGACACGCCCGGGCACGTCGATTTCTCCTATGAGGTGTCGCGCAGCCTGGCGGCGTGCGAAGGCGCGCTGTTGGTGGTCGATGCGGCTCAGGGGGTGGAGGCGCAGACCATCGCCAACGCGCTGCTCGCGGTCGGCCACGACCTCCACATCATCCCGGTGATTAACAAGATCGACCTGCGCAGCGCCTCCGTCGAGCGCACCCGTGACGAACTGGAGGAGATGGTCGGCATCAGCGCCGACGACGCGGTGCCGACCAGCGCCAAGGAAGGCAGGGGGACGACCGAGGTCTTGGAGGCGATCGTCCAGCGGATACCGCCGCCCGCGGGCGACGTGGAGGCGCCGCTGCGGGCGCTGATCTTCGACTCGCACTTCGACCCGTACCGGGGAGTCATCGCCTACGTGCGGGTGAGGGAGGGGCGGCTGCGGCCGGGGATGCGGATTCGATTCATGGCAGCCGGCGGCGAGTTCGAGGTGGCGGATGTCGGCGTCTTCAAGATGCGCATGGAGCCAGCCCAGGAACTCGTCGCCGGCGAGGTCGGCTATGTGGCAGCCGGCGGGAAAAACATCGGCGATGCGCGGGTGGGCGACACCATCACCGACGCCCGGCATCCCGCGCCGGAGCCGCTGCCGGGGTATCGCGAGGCTAAGCCCATGGTCTTCTGCGGGATTTATCCCAGCGAGGGGACCGATTATCACGTGCTTCGCGATGCGCTGGAGAAGCTGCAACTGAACGACCCCGCTCTTCACTTCGAGCCCGAGTCATCGGCCGCGCTCGGGTTCGGCTTCCGCTGCGGATTTCTGGGACTGCTGCACATGGAGATCGTGCAAGAGCGGCTGGAGCGCGAGTACCAGTTGGAACTGATCGCCACCTCGCCCAGCGTCGTCTATCGGGTGACCACCACCGACGGCCAGGTCACCGAGATCGAGAACCCCTCGGCAATGCCCGAAGCCCAGCGCATCGCTGAGACCGAAGAGCCCTACATCCTGGCGACCATCATGGCGCCCGGCGACTATGTCGGTCCCTGCCTGGAGCTATGCCAGGAGCGGCGCGGTATCCAGAAGTCGATCGACTACTCGCAGACCGGTCGTGTGATCCTCACCTACGAGCTGCCGCTGAGCGGGATGCTGTTCGACTTCTTCAATCAACTCAAATCGCGCAGCCGCGGGTTCGCGTCGTTCGATTACGAGCTGATCGGCTATCGTGCAGCCGAGCTGGCGCGCATGAACATCCTGATCAACGGGCAGATCGTGGACGCGCTATCGTTCATCACCCACCGCGAGCGCGCTTATCGGCGCGGTAAGGCGTTGGTGGAACGGCTGCGAAAGCTGCTGCCGCGGCAGATGTTCGAGGTCCGGATCCAGGCCGCGCTCGATGCTCGCATCATCGCCTCCGAGACCATCAAGCCGCTGCGCAAGAACGTGATTGCCAAGTGCTACGGCGGCGACGTCACCCGCAAACGCAAGCTGCTCGAGAAACAGAAGGCCGGCAAGAAGCGCATGAAGCAGGTGGGCAACGTCAACATCCCACAAGAGGCGTTCATGTCCGTGCTGAAGATCGAGGAGTGAGGCGACCATGGGCGAGGGCAGCGCGCTCGCCATCTACGTGCATATCCCGTTCTGCCTGAGCAAGTGCCCGTATTGTGATTTCAACTCCCGGCCGCTGGGCGACGATCGCACACTGCTCGACCGCTACCAGGAGGCGCTGGTCCGAGAGCAGGAGCTGCGCGCAGAGGAGTTCGGCGACCGCCCTGCGGCGACGGTGTACTTCGGGGGCGGGACGCCGACGATCATGCCCAGCGATCGGCTGGTGGGCATGCTGGCCGCGGTGGGCGCGCGCTGGCCGACCGGCGGCGCGACCGAGGTCAGCGTCGAGGCGAATCCTGGGACGGTGGAGGAGGCCGGCCTGCGCGTGCTGCGAGAGGGCGGCTTCAACCGGCTCAGCCTGGGTGTGCAGTCGTTCGACGAGCAGGCGCTGCGCAGTCTGGGTCGCGTGCATGACGCGGACCAGGCGCGTGAGGCCATCGCCGCGGCGCGCGGGGCGGGGTTCGACAACCTCAGCCTCGACCTCATGTTTGCGGTGCCGGGCCAGACGTCCGAGCGGTGGGAGGCGAGCCTGGCGGAGGCGATCGGGTACCGACCCGAGCATCTCTCGCTCTACGGATTGACCATCGAACCGGGCACGCGATTTCACGAGATGGCGGCCGCCGGCGCAGTCACGCCCTGCGACGATGAGACCGAGCTGACCATGTTTCGCCGGGCGATCGAAATTGCGCGTGAATCGGGCTATGAGCACTATGAGATCTCGAACTACGCGCGCGCCGGCCGCCGCTGTCGGCACAACGAGACCTACTGGCGCGGCGGCGACTACCTGGGCTTCGGGGCAGGCGCGCATTCGTTCGTCGGCGGGGTCCGGTGGGGCAATGTCGCCGATCCCGAGGTCTACATCGAACGGCTGGGCCGCGGGATCTCGCCCATCGCGTCGATCGAGCGTCTGTCGGCGAGCCGCCGCGCGGCGGAGGCGTTGACGCTCGGCCTCCGGATGATCGAGGGAGTGCCATTCGATGGCTCCGCTGGCAGCGCGCGGGGCGGCGATCTGTCGGCCGCCTGCGAGGCCGAAATCAGGGCGCTGTGCACCGAGGCCCTCCTGGAACTGAGCGACGGCCGTCTTCGTCTCACCAATACGGGTCTGGCGCTGGCCAACGAGGTATTCGTTCGGCTGGTGGAGTAGTGGAGATGCGAGTCGGCGGTTGCCGTGGTGGCCGGCGCCGGGGTGACGGGAAGGGAAGTGCGAGATGCCAAACGAGATCGCGGCCGGTCTGGCGATGCTGCTCACGATCTACAATGGCGCGCTCACGACGCCGCAGACGACGATCACCGTCGGCGCCTGGGGTGGGGGACGGGCCGTCCAGGTCGCGGATGTCGGCTATCAGATGACCGGTGCGGTGGACGTGACGGTGCTCGACCCGTATCAGGGCGCGCGGCTCGACTTTGCCAAGCCGCTCGATTTCACGCCCTACTTCAAAGACACCAAGCAGCTCTACCTCGAGCTATGGGTGCTTCCAAGGTACGCTGTCGATGAGCGCGGGGGCGCGGGGGCGTATGTCGCGCCGGGGGCTGGCGGCTTCGAAACGACGCTATTGGTAACCCGCTTTCGCCAATTGCGGACGCTGCGCCTGGTCTTGTCGGGGCCGCAAGGCATGGTCAGCGCGGAGCCGTGCGACCTGGTCCCCGGCACCCTCGGGGAACGGGGCTGGCGGCGGATCGATGTGCCGATCAACAAGTTTCTCCCCAAGCCCAAGGGCGAGTTCAAGGTCGATCGCATGATCATCGGAGGCAGCCCGGCGGAGACGTTCTACATCGGTCAGGTCGCGGTCGTCCGCGATACTTCGGCCATCGAGGCGCGGATAGTTCCGCATGACACCCACGTGACGGCGGGCGAGACGACCGAGATGGCGGTCCAGGTCGAGGGCGGCGCCGCGCAGACGCGAGTGGCCTGGGATTTCGATGCCAATGATGGGATCCAGGAGGATGCGGTCGGCACGGCTGTGCTGTTCTCGCGCAACGAGCCAGGCGACTACACGGTCACATACACCGTGAGCGACGTGGATGCCAATAAGCAAGACGTGGCCGGCACGCTGAGGATCAAGGTCGTTCCATGAGCCCCCGCGCCGCGCGCGAGCCTGCCGCGGCGAGGTGGCTCCGGTATCTGGCCGGGCTAGGGCGCTCCTGGGGTCTCGAGCCCAAGGCGGGGGCGGAGTTGGGTTTCCGGGCGCTCGACCAGGTCTGGATGCACCAGGGTCGGCCGCGCTTCCTATTTCAGATCTTCACCGGCCCCGATGTCACGCTGGAGGGCGCGCTTCTGACGGAGGCGCTGGCGACCGCCAGATATGGCTACTGGGAGGTTATCGCCGGCGACACTCTCTGCAAGTTCGTGGAGTCCGGTGAAGTCGCCGGGCCGGGACCCCCGGCGCGATCTCTGACTCGGGCAGAGGTGGTCTTCAGCGCGCCCGCATGCCGGGGCCATCACAGGCTGGTCGTCCGCTGCCCATCCGTTGCACGCATTGCGCAGCCCGGGCAGTTCCTCCATATCTCGTGCACCACTGAGGCGGAACTGGATGCCTTCGCGGCCTCGAAGAATCGTCCCACAGGCTGGTCGGGGGCTGACCTGGCAACAGAGCGCACCGCAAAGGCGCCGCACTGGCCGCTGCTGCGGCGGCCGATGAGCATCCATCGGATCGCCAGCGAGACGACTCCGCCGGCGCCTGCGCCGAGCCCGGTGCCGGGGCAGTTTCGCAGGCTGATGGATCACCCTTGCCGCACGCAGGTGGCGCTGCTGCTGAAACTGGTTGGCCTGGGCGCCAGACGGCTGGCGCAGCGGCAAGTCGCGGAATGGCTCGACATCCTGGGTCCGCTGGGAACGCCCGTGCCGATCGCTGATGACCTGGAGCGCGCGATCGTGATCGCCGGTGGCATCGGCATCGCCCCGCTGGCGTTTCTGGCCGAAGAGCTCGCCCTGCGCAACATAGAAACCCATCTGCTGGTCGGTGCGCGCGACCGCGAGCGCCTGCCCATCGGCGTGGAGCCGGACGCCTGGGAGCGGCCGCTGGCGAGCGAGTTCCGGGCGCGCGGGATCGCCGTCGATCTGGTCACCGAGGCCGAGGATGGCGTGACTGTTGCCGAGCGGTTCGAGCAGCGGCGAGACGAACTGCTGGCTGGCGGCCGCGTCGAGATCTTTGCCTGCGGCCCGCGGCCGATGCTGGCGCGCGTGTGCTGTTGGAGGAGCGCATGGCGTGCGGAGTGGGCGCCTGCCGGTCGTGTGTGACGAGGGTGCGCGCTGACCGTCCCCCCGGCTACACGTTCGCAACCGTCTGCCGCGACGGCCCGTCGTTTCCGGCGTCGGAGGTGATCTGGGAATGAACCTGTCCGTCTCGCTGGCCGGCCTGCAACTAGCGACCCCGATCATGATCGCCTCCGGCATCTGGGGCTATGGAGACGAGTACACTGGCTTGGGGACGCTGGAGGGCGTCGGCGCGGTGGTACTCAAGACCATCACCCTCGATCCTTGCGTCGGCAATGAGCCGGCCTGCCGAACGGTGGAGACGCCCTCGGGCATGTTGAACTCGATCGGTTTGGAGAATATCGGCGCGGAGGCGTTTCTGGCCGATAAGCTTCCGCACTTGCGCGACCTGCCTGAGCGGCGAACGGCCACGCCGCTGAGAATCATCGTCAGCATCGCGGGTGACACGGTCGACGAATTCGCGCGACTGGCCGCGCGGCTGGAGGGCGAGGCGGGCATCGACGCGCTGGAGGTGAACATCTCCTGCCCCAACGTGGAGCGCGGCGGCGCGCTGTTCGGCTGCGATGCGAACGCGGCGGCAGAAGTGACGCGCGCAGTCAGATCGGCGTGCTCGCTGCCGGTGATTCCCAAGCTAACCCCGAACGTGACCGACATCGCGGCCATCGCTCGAGCGTGCGCGGAGGCGGGCGCCGATGCGCTGTCGCTGATCAACACTATTTCGGGAATGGCGATCGATGTCCGCACACAGCGGCCGCGGCTGGGAGGCGACTTCGGCGGGCTGTCGGGCCCGGCTATCCGGCCGGCTGCAGTGCTGCGTGTGTATCAGGTCGCGCAGGCGGTTTCGCTGCCAATCATCGGCATGGGTGGCGTTTGGGATGCCGAGGACGTGCTCGAGTTCGTGGAAGCGGGAGCGACCGCAGTAGGCGTGGGCACCGCGTTGTTCTTCGATCCTCAGCGGCCGCGCAAGATCGTGCAGGGTCTCGAAGCACTGTTGCGGGAAATGGGGGCCGAGGATATCCGCCCGCTCATCGGCGCGGTGCGCCTGAACCGGGGGCAGCAGATCGACTAGCCCCGGCTATCGCTTATCGCGCTCCGTCTGGCGGAGGGTCGTCGGTGGGGTAGCGTGGGGGCCGAATCCCCGCCGAGCCTGGTCGAGCTGCCCGATGACGCCGACGATTTCGGCAGGGTTGAAGGTGTGCGAGCAGCGCGGATTCGAGCATTTCATCTCTTTGGCCGCCCGGATCTGCTTCTCGCGCAGGCTGGTGGACCGCCCGCACTTAGGGCACTTATAACTGATTTGCTTGAGCGATCTGCGCCGCATGCGTCTGTACCGTCACGCAGGGTAGCACAGATCAGGGCTGAGAGCAAGCGTGTACCGATCGACCCCGGGGAATACAGGGCCGGCTGACTACCGGGCGCCCTGAAGGCGACCTACACCGGTTATCAACGCTGGTCTCTAAGCTTCTCGGCAATGCGACCTATGGCCAGGATATAGGCACCGACTCTAGGGGTAACGGCGTAGCCCTGGGTCGTTTCGAAGACAGAAAGAGTATTCGTGTGCATTGTCTTTTCCAGCATACTGTCGACCTTCTCGGCGCTCCACTTTTGGCGTGCTAGATTTTGCTGCCACTCATAGCACGACACAGTGACGCCGCCGGCGTTGGCCAAGATGTCGGGCAGGACCACGACGCCTCTGGTATGCAGGATGTCGTCGGCGCTAGGTGTGGTCGGACCATTGGCCAGCTCGACAATGATACTGCATCTCAGCTTGTCCGCGTTGACGTCGGTAATAACATTCTCCAGCGCGCTTGGTGCCAGGATGTCGCAATCGACTTCCAGCAATTGGTCGTTTGTTATCACGTCCGCGCCTGGATAGCCAACGACGGTCCCATGTGATTTCTTGTGTTCCAACACACTTGTTGGGTCGAGTCCGTGAGGGTCATGGATCCCTCCTTTCGAATCAGAAACAGCGACTATCCTGCATCCGTCCTGTTCGTGCACCAACTGGGCGAAATTGGAGCCAGCGTTTCCATAGCCCTGGACCGCGACTGTTGCGCCCTCTAACT
>Ga0111223_1030_pt1 | contig 9164 bp, 3 predicted proteins | sample DeeMarSWOR152_54_FD_80387 | JGI IMG/M metagenome (GOLD analysis project Ga0111223, IMG submission 80387) | candidate division KD3-62 bacterium DG_56
CGATATCCGGCCCACTGATGCAGCATTCCGGCGCAGCGTTCTCGACGTCAACGCCGGCGCTGCACGTGGTCGAGTTGCCGTCGTTGTCCGTCACCACACACCGGACCGCATAAGAGCCCGGGGCATCGAAAGAATGGGTCACCGGGTTGCCGGTGGCCGTGTTCCCGTCCCCGAAGTTCCACTGATAGGAGACGATGGTCCCGTCTGGATCGTAGGCATCGGAGGTGAAGGTGATCACCGTGTCCTTGACCGGTGGGTCCGGGTCGGACGTCATGCTGACCCCAGGCTCCGGGGTCAACGGGTCGTCGCACTCGGGCGGCTCGCCCGTCGGCTCGCCTACGGTAAGTTCCTGCGAGCAGGTGCTCGAGGCACCTTCGTCGTCCGTTACCGTAAGCGTGATGGTGTATGTGTCCGCCGCGCCAAAGATGTAGCACGGAGCGGGATCGGTGGAACTCGGCTGCTGATAGAACTTCACATCGTCGAATGCGGCGACCGAGCCTCCACAGCCCTCGTAGATGTTGTTGTGATTGTAGAACAGGAATACCGTCGCCTTGCTGGTCTCAGCCGTGAAAGTGACCGAAACCTTCTCCCCATACCACGTGCACGGCGCGCTCATGGCGGGGGTAATCGGTGCGCTCCACACGACGCTCGGGCTGAGGTAGGTTGTGCCAGCCTGGGGATCGACGCCCACGCGCACAGTCGGATCTTCGTCACACGACGAGTACGAGACCACGTAGGAGTCCACCCGATAGGTCTCACCCGGCACCAAGGTGGTGGTGGCCGTGCTGGTGGTCTGCAAGATCTGCCCCCAGATATTCAGGCCGCCGGCGCCCCACTGATCGTAGGCAAAGGAGCCCACGCCGTCGGGCGCGAGCAGCCCCGCACATTGGTCGGGTAACTGGGTGACTACGTCCGCCTGCTGGGTGCCTTTCAGGGTCCAGCCTGTGAAGTCGCCCGTCTCGAAGCCCGGGTTGGTCAGCAGGGCGCTCGTGAGATCGGTCGGCACGCCAAAGTCCCAGAGGTAGGAGGCAATTGTCCCGTTCTCGTCCGACGAGATGGTGCCATCGAAGCAGACCTCCTGCCCCGGCTGCGGCGTCCCGCCAGGCATGGTAAACGCGCAGGTCGGCGCCGGGTTGGTCACGTTCACCGTCTCCGAGCAAAGCCCAACAGTGGCGGTGTTGTCGGTGACCATCAGGTTGACCGTGTAGTTGCCCGCCGAGCCGGCGGCATAGGTGTGGGTCGCCGGATTGCCGGTGGCAATCCCGCCGTCGCCGAACTCCCAGTCATAGCCGACCACGGTGCCGTCGGGGTCACTTGCGGTAGCAGTAAAGGTGATCAGAAGCTGGGTGTATGTCGGCGTGCTCACGCTGATCGAACAGGTGGGCTGCTGGCTGGCGGGAGCACCGACGGTGACGCTCAGGCTGCAGCTCGTGGTCAGTCCCTCGTCGTCGATCACGGTGAGGTTGACGGTAGCGGTGCCCTGCTCCGTGAAGATGTTGCAGGCGGTCGGTCCCGTCGCCACCTCAAGAACCGATGCGTCGTCGGCATAGCCGTAGAAGTTCGCGCCCGGGGGCGGGGCCTCACTGCGGAAGCTGTACCAGATAGAGAGAGTCGACCCGGTAGCGATCACCTGGGCGGTCGCTTCATGCCAAGCGTCGTCTCCCGTGAAGCTCCCGAACCACTCATCCACACCGCCAATATCACTGCCGCCGTCCAGGTCATAGCCTGCCTGGGCGGTCACGTCGGCCGGGTTCCCGCTATCTGTCTGGCCGCGCAGCCACATTGCGATCTTGTACGGCTTGCCCGCACTCAGACCGGACACTACCTGATAGATGCCGGACCGCGCGCTCCCTGCCAGGTCGTTCCAGGCGACTGCCTGGGAGTATAGTGGGCTGTGGACGGTAGACGTTTCGTCGTACAGCAAGGGGTTGGGGTCTTCTTTGAACTTGGTCCAGAGAGTGGCCACCCTGTCGCCCTCGATGTCATACGGCTCGAAGCCGCCCTCGAAGTCGCCATTGCGAACGAAGTTCCTCCCGCTGACGGCCCCGAAGTCCCAGACATAGGACACGATGCCCTCGGGCGGGCACGGGAACACGCCGCCGCAGTTGTCCGGGTCATATGAGTCGCTGCCATCGTAGCACTGCCGCGACCAGGCGGGCACACTGGTTGGCCCGGAGATCACGCACACCGGCTTGCTGACGACGTTCACGTGCGCCACACAGGTCCCCTGCCAGGGGCCCGGCGGTGGCTGGCTGTCGGTGACCACGCAGGTCACGGTATAGCCGCCGTCGAGGAGATACTGATGGGTGGCTGGATCGGTGGTCGCCGTTCCGCCGTCGCCGAAGTCCCAGGCGTAGCTATAGGGACCGACGGTCCCGCCGGCATTGGCGTTGAAGGTGATCGTGTCGGCGACCGTCGGCTCCGCCGGGCTGTAGGTGATGTTGCAGTACGGCCGGTCGACCGCCGTGATGGTCACGGTCTGACAGCAGGTCGCGCTGGCGCCCTCGTTGTCGGTAACGATCAGACATACGTTATGCGTCCCGCCGGACTGGAAGGCGTGACAACCGGGGTTGCCAATCGCCGTGCCACCGATGCCGATCAGGTCGACATCATCCATGGCGACGATGTTCCACGTCTGGGAGCTGGCCGAGAACTCGCAGAAGATGGTCGCGAGACCGCCCGCACCAGCCTCGAAGTCGACGCTGATCTGAAGATATCCAGACGGCGGACATCCGTCATTTTGAGCGTCGGCGCTCCACACCACACTGCCGGCCTCGGGATCAGTCCCGCCGTCGGGATCAACGCCGATTCGGCAGGCCACAGCGCTCGGAGTTGGATCGCCGCGGGTCATGATCCAGACCCTTGCCCGGTAGGCGCCGCCCGCCAGCAGGCCGCTGACCGTCTGGTAGGCGCCCTGCTCGGCCAAGCCGCCGCTGTTGACGGCATTGCCCAGGTAAGCATAGCCGCCCGGCCGAGGACCGAAGCCGCAGTAGTCCTCGGTGTCGGGCAGTTTGGATCCGCCGTATTTCGTCCAGGCACTCGCGTCCTCGAAACTCGGGTTTTGCACGGTGCCGGCCGGCGGGTCCGGCGTGGCATCGTCGAAATCCCAGAAGTACTCGACGATCGAGCCGTCCGGATCACTGCTCCCGCTGCCGTCGTAGCAGTACTCAACGCCCGTAAACCCTGTGGTGGGCCCGGTGAACGAGCAGGTTGGCGCGATGTTCACGTGGACCACAGTGGTGCAGGTGCCGGTCTCGGCGTCATCGTCGGTCACGGTCAGCGTGACCGTCTTGTCGCCGCCGGTGGTGTAGGCATGGGTCACCGGGTTGCCGCCGATGCCGCTCACGCCGTCGCCGAAGTCCCAGGAATACGCAATCACGGTCCCGTCGGGATCGGCGGCGGTGCCCACGAAGGTGACAGTCTCGCCCACCGCCGGGGTGGTCGGGTCGTACTCGATGCTGCATGTTGGCGGCCGGTTGTTGATGGTAACCGACATGCAACAGGTGCTGCTCTCGGCCTCATCGTCGGTCACCGTCACACAAACCTCATAGGTGCCGTCCTCGCTCCATGAGGCGCGCTCGATGGGGCCCTCGTTGGGCATTACCCCGGGGCCGTAGACGCCGTTGAGAGTGTAATAGAAGTAGTCAACCTCCATCTCGCAGGTCTCGCCGGTGCTGGCGGCGCCCCAGTAGATGATGTTGCCGGTGCTGCTGCCCAGGGTGCCCGAGCCGATCGCGCTGAGGCCCTCGTCATAGTACATCTGCCAGGTATTGGCCGAGGGGTCTACCGTGATCCGCAGGGTGTGGTATTCGCCAACCGGCATCCCCTGGGTGAAGCTGCCGGAGCCGCCGCCAGGGGCCAGCCCGAACGATCCATCGTGCCAGTAGATCTGGAGGCGCTTGCCATTGGTCTGGATGTTGCAGACCTGGGCGTTGTTGACCGCGCTGCTGGCGAGGTACTTGACACGGGTCAGCACCGTGAGGCCGGTGGCCACGTCGGGTTCGCCGTCCCGCCGGTACTTGTTCTTGCTGGCGTTGCCGTCGTTGATATGCCAGGCGGAGTTGCCGTTACCCAAATCCACAGTGTAGGCATCGCCGCCGCAGGTAGGCTCGCATATCCAGGGCGGATCAGCCGCCGTGGGGTCGACGTCGCCGTCATATTGAACCGTCCAAAGAGCACGGGTCCGCTCCACGACCGACACCGCATCGCCGTAACCGACGTAGGGCGCATCGTCACCAGTGCCGCCGAACTTGTACCAACACGCAAGGGTGTTCGTCGCAGGCGTCACCGTGTACGAGAACGTATGCCACGTGTACGGTTCTGGCCCGAGGCCCAAGCCGTCGGACTTCCACAGCCAGGGGTCGCCATGGGTCGGCGGGCCACCGTCAGTCACGCCGAACTCGGCCCAGTAAGAGCCGCCGCCCAAGGGGCCGTCCGGTCGCGGCGAGTCAATGCGGATGCAGCCGCTGACCTGATACGTCCTGCCAGGTGTGAGACCTGTGATCAGGTTGTAGAAGCCCCGGCTACCACCGTTGTACTCCACTCGCTGCGAGTGCGCACCCTCGCAGGCCGCCGGGGTGCCGTCACTGTAGGTCCAAGGGTCGCCACTGCACCCGTTGTCGGCCCAGGCCGTCCAGCCGTCGCCGATCACGCCCGTCTCACTGCCGCAGGGCTGGTTAACCGTATTCCAACCGGCTTCGAACCCGGGGTTGGTGTGCAGTTCGACCACGGGCACGCCGAAGTCCCAGACATAACTGACGATACTGCCTCCATCCGGGTCATAGCTCCCGGAGGCGTTGAACAAGAGCAGGTCACCGGTGTTGCCGGTATCGTCGCCGGTAATGCTGCACACCGGTGCGTCGCCCCAAGCAGGCGGCCCAAGCATGAACAGCGCACAGAGGGCCGCGAGCGCCAGGGGCCATACTACGGGGGATAGTTTCTGCATACGTGTTTCCTCCCAGAAACTTGTGGCGTCCGAGCGGATCGAGGATGGCTTCAGAGACGCTGTAATCTGCCTCGATAGCGGAAAGTGGCGGCGACAGAGACGGTCACACGGCTGCGATGAGGCACTATGATGCTAGCCCGAACGCTTCTGCTATATTGTACCACCGCCCAGCCTGCTGTCAAGCAAGAACCCAGCGCACGCCCCGCGAAACACGTGGTCGCGCGGACTGTCCCAACGGGCTCAGAAGGCGGCTGCGCCGTTCAGTCGGCCTGCTCGGGCTGGCTCCAGTAGTGGTGCGAGGGGGTCGGTTCAGCCCACTCCAGGGAGGAGACGAACGAGGTCAGGCGGGTGTTCCGCATCACCAGCACGCGGGGGCGAAACATGGACAGGTAGTTGCGGGCCAGCCGCATGGTCTGCCAGGCGGGCGCTGACCCTCCGATATCTACGAACACGGCATCGGCACGGCGCGTGAGGTCGAGGACCGGTTTCAGATCGAAGGCGTCTTGGCAGAGCAGTGCCACATTGCCGAAGCGGGCCACCGCTGCTCGGGTCTTCGCACAGCCCGCCGATGTCTTCTCGACCGCGATCACTCGCCCGGCACGCCGCGCCAGGACCCGTGTGCAGCGCCCCTCGGAGGCCCCCAACTCGATCACCAGGTCATCGGCGCCGACCAGCTCGCGGGCCAGCCGTCGATAGGTGCTCACCCGCGCCACCAGGAACATGCGCGCCATCGCTAGTCCTCGGACGACTGCCGCTCGCGGATGAAGACCGGAAGACTATGAGCCAATACGTCGACCAGCCAGCGCAGCCGCTCGGCATCCCGGTCGCTAATCAGCCCCTGCGCCACACATTCCATCAGTTCGTCCTCGTCGAGAATCTCATGGTGGCCATCGGGGTGGAACCAGAGGTCGAGTACGAGGTCGAGGTAGCGCACGTAATCCTCGCCGATCTCGAGGTCGCGGCAGACGTGGACGAGCGTACCCAGTTTCTCTCCCGAGGGCGCGTACATCTCCCAGATCACGCAATCGGATCCCGCCCGATAGTGCCCAACGGTACGACTGCCCTCCGGGACGACGATGCCGGAGAACTGATAGGGCCGATCGGTCACATAGCGGACGACGACATAGCCCGGTTCGCGGTGAATGAGCTCGCACTCGTAGACTTCCTCCGACTTGTTGAGGTGCTGCTTGATCTCTCGAATCCGCGCTTGGCCCATGTCCGCTCCCAATCCCCAGGGTTCCCTTTGGTTTCCCGATTGGGAGGGGCGCCGCCTTCAGCCTCGGCCGCGGCCGGCGCCGGTGATGGCCATCCAGCCCGCCCCACGTCGGGGCAGGACTGCGCTCGCGCGCGGTGGAAGCGTGGGATTCGCAAATCGCGCGATCACCATGGGGGATCACCAAGATGGCTAAGGTCTCCAAGCCGCCTTATGTGCTCGGCATCGACTCAGGCACCCAGAGCCTACGTGCGGGGATCTTCGACCTAAAGGGCAACTGCCTGGCCTCGGCGGTGCAGGAATATCCAATCTCGATCCCCCGGGTCTCGTGGGCCGAGCAGTCGCCCGACGACTGGTGGCAGGCGGCGCGCAGCACCGTTCGCCAATGCCTCGCCGAAAGCGAGGCCAATCCGGGCGACATCGCCGGCGCCAGCGTCGACGGCACCGCTTGCACCGTCGTCCTCTGCAAGCGCAACGGCACGCCCCTGCGACCAGGCATCTTGTGGATGGACGTTCGTGCCCACCAGGAGGCCGAGCGCATCACCGCGACCGGCGCCGATGTTCTCAAATATGTCGGCAACAAGGAGTCAGCCGAGTGGATGGTCCCCAAAGCCATGTGGCTCAAGACGCACGAGCCGCAGGTCTATGATGCGGCCGAGGTCGTCTGCGAGAGCACCGACTGGCTCACCTTCCGGCTCACCGGCCGCTGGACCGCCTCGCTGTGCAACACCACCTGCAAGTGGAACTATGCACGCCCCGCCGGCGGCTGGCCGGAGGCGCTGCTGCGCGAAATGGATATGGCCGAATTGCTGGGCAAATGGCCCAGAGACGTGCTGGCGATGGGCGAGCCGCAGGGCGAGCTGACCCAGCAGGCCGCTCAGGAGCTCGGGCTGCCGGCCGGCCTACCTGTTGCCGAAGGTGGCATCGACGCCTACACCGGGATGTTCGGGCTGGCGGTGACCCGACCCGGCCGCATGGCGCTGGTGATGGGTTCCAGCACTTGCCACATGGCGCTGAGCGAACGCGCTATCTTCGGTTCCGGGGTATGGGGACCTTACCCCGACGCGCTCATCCCCGGGACCTGGGTGCTGGAGGGCGGACAGACGGCGACCGGGTCGATTGTGAAATGGTTCCGCGACAATTTCGCAGCCGGCGCGAAGTACGACGAACTCGACCGGGGGGCTGCCGCGGTGCCGCCAGGCTCGGAGGGCCTGGTAATGCTGGACTACTTTCAGGGCAACCGGACACCAATCCGCGATCCCCTGGTGCGGGGAGCGATCTGGGGCTTGAGCCTCAAGCATACCAGCGCCCACGTCTTCCGTGCCGTTTGTGAGGGCACCGCCTACGGCACCCGTCACATCCTGCAGGACCTGGCAGACCACGGCTTCACGGCGACCGAGATTTATGCTTGCGGCGGTGGCGCCAAGAGCAGGCTCTGGCTGCAAATCCACGCCGATGTCTGCGGAGTACCGATCTTCCTCACGGCGGTGCCCGAGGCGACCACCCTGGGCAGCGCGATCTGCGCGGCGGTTGGCGCCGGGCTCTACGCGAATCCCGATGAGGCCGCTCAGAACATGGTCCAGGTCACTTCGCGGATCGAGCCCGACGCCGCCAACCGCGAGGTCTACGATTTCTACTTCGGCAAGTACCTGGAGACATACCGACCGATGGCACCGCTCATGCATGCGGTCACTGAGCGGGTTGAGCAGGGATAAGCAGTCGAACGGAGGGCAGACGCTCGTGAGTGAGTGGATGAGAGGCCCAACCCGACGGCGCGTAGCCGCGCCAGCCGGTCGTGCGATTGTCCTGGCTATCGTCGTCATCGTCCTCATCTGCGCCGGGGCTGTGACCACCTGGTGGCTGACGCGCCCGCGCCACATTGAACCGGCTCAGGCCGCGCCCGCGACCGCTTCCGTCTTCGCAGTAATCGATGTCAGGCAAGCGGTCGAGCGAGACACGAAACTGAACAAGATCTGGAGGCTGGCCAAGGAGAAAGGGTTCGACGAGACGCTGGAAACGGGCCTCGACTCGGTCATCAAGCAGTTTGGCCCCCAGTTCGACGTGCAGCAGGACCTCCTCGACTGGGTCGGCGGACAGCTCGCGCTGGTGTCGTTCCCCGTCGGGGACGACGAACTCGATTGGGCGGCGTTGATAACCGTGCGCGATGTGGGCAAGGCGAAGGACACGTTGGCCAAGGTCCGCTCGGCAATGGCGCAGGACCAACAGAGTTTCAGCGAATCGCGACACCGGCGGATCCGCATCGCCGCAGGACGTCTCCAATCGACACCTGTCGCGTCCGCGATGATAGGCCGACTGGTCGTGTTGGCCGGCACTGCTGCGGGAGCGAGAGCAGTCATTGACGCCCTCCGCGATGGCAAGTCACTGGCACGCGCCAAGGACTACCAAACGGCGATTGGCTCGGTGCCCGAGCAAGCGTTAGTTCGTGCCTATTGGACCACGCCCGAGTGGGATCTCGATGAGTCGTCGCAGACACCGGGGCTGGCCAAGCGCCTGCTAGGGAGCCTGTTCGCCTTGGGTAAGCAGCGGTTTCGCGCCACCGCGGTGGCGTTGACCCTCGGCGACTATGGCCTGCACATCGATGCGAGGCTGCTGAGGAAGTCGAACGCCAAGCCGCTCGACTTGCCCACCGGGACCGGCCAGGTGGTCGAGCATCTCCCTGACTCCACGGTGGCGGCGGCTGTCTTCGGCAGCCCGGAGGCCTACTGGACGCTCTGCCAGAGCCTACCCGAGCAGGTGTTATCGCCACTCATCGGCGCGGGGCCCCGAGATGCTCTGCATATGTTCAACGAAACCGTCACCCAGTTCACGGGTTCTGATCTCGACGAAGGCTGGCTATCATGGATGAACCAGGAGTCGGCCATCGCGCTCACTCGGCCCCGCATTAGCCCGGCACCCGCCGTCGCTCTCATCCTGGGCACCGACCAGCCCGAGAAGATGAACGCGGCCATTGCCGCGCTGCGATTGCGGACGTTGCTCATGCCTGGG